>Ga0222632_1001015_pt1 | contig 11753 bp, 16 predicted proteins | sample AntAcemetageno46_FD_179828 | JGI IMG/M metagenome (GOLD analysis project Ga0222632, IMG submission 179828) | Saline water microbial communities from Ace Lake, Antarctica - #46 | ecosystem: Environmental > Aquatic > Non-marine Saline and Alkaline > Saline | place: Antarctica: Ace Lake | collected...
TACAAAGGTTCAGATAATCTACAAATACAATATCAGGCACAAAGTCTAGCTTCATTTTCATGTCATTTAGCAGATATCTAAAATGACCTGCATTAGCAGACCCTGTTGGATACTCCTTGATGATCAACTTGCCTGGGGTGTTGTCCTTTAGTCTGCCAATCTTTTTCTGATATGTGTCCAGGCTCATGGTGCTGAGATCGTCGAGAGACACATCAAGTAGGTTCGCGTCGATCCGTTCAGCAATTCTTTCTTCAGCCATTTCCATTGTGATATAAAGAACATTTTTGCCGTGCATAAGATTCGCTGCAGCCATATGACACATAACAAGAGTTTTTCCTGCACCGGTTTCGGCAAGAAATACGGTCAGCGATTTATTAGGCAATCCGCCCTTTGTAATCTTATTCATCAATTCAATGTCAAACGGTAGTCGTTCTTCTTTGCGATGATAAAACTCAAAACGAGTATCCGAGTCTTCCAGGAAATCGTGTCCAATATTGGTGTCGAAGCTAATACCAAGAGATTCTGAAAGCAGCTGAGGAATGGATCCCTTATCATATTGCTTATCCTGCCCATCTAGAATTAGAATAGCTCTACGAATTGAATTGTAAAGGTCCTTATCTTGACAGAACTTTTCTGTTTCATTTACAAGCCATTCTTGATTAGTATCGTTATCAATCTTGAGATCATCGATGTTCAGATTGACATCCTTGAAAGCTTGTTCATTCAAGTCTTTCCGCTTATCAATAGAGATCTTCAATGCTTCAATGGAAGGTGGCGACTTGTATTCAGTAACATATTCAGCAAATGCAGAGAAGATTTTCTTTACATTTGGGTCTTCGAAATAGTCTTCTTTGATATATGGAAACACCTTACGGCAAAATTCTTCATTGTATATAAGATTGGATAAAATTGTTTTTTCGAGCATGACTACCTCTTGAATATAAAAAAGAAGGGCAAGTTTTGCCCTTCTTTTTGATTACACTGTACACTTATTCCTCGTCAATGTCAACAATCATGCCATCATCTTCTGCTAGTGTAAGTCCTCCTGATAGTTTGAATTTGCGCTCTACAAATTGTTTGAACGTCTTGTTAGCAACAAGCTCCGTGAAGAATTCATCGTTGGTTTCAATGTCCTTGGCACGATAGCTCTTATCAAAGATTTCACCAGTTTCCATATCAACAATTTGATACCAACCCATCTTTGGTTTTATCAGATGCCCAGCTTCTAGTGCCAGATCAAACAGCGAAGACCATTTCTGAATACCAGAGTTATAAAGAACGGTAAAGGGTAGCTTAGATTTTTCTTTCACGTATCTAGACTTCTCAATGTTGATGGTGAATTTCCAGCCAGCAAGACCATCCGCATCCTTCTCTTGCGCCTTAGTAATGATAAACGCCTGATTTGCGGAATACATAAGACCGGTCCCACCACTAATGACTGCCGTGGAATACATTGAATTGTGGGCAACTACCCCATTGACCAACTCAAAACAATGGTCGTCTTTTACTTCAATGTCATAGATTGGAAATTCATTTACTAATCTTTTTCCTACTAATTTTCTCATTTTCTCTCCTTACAATTCTCTATATGCCAACGCTTGAAAGCTGTAGGCATCTTTGTGATGTTGCTTTTTTTATTACAATGAGGACAGGTTAGTTGTTCATAAATGACATTTTCATTATATGTCTTATAACAATCTTCTCTCTCACTAAACATTTGTTCTTGTTCTGCCTTTGGTATCTTGAGTCCCTCAAATTTACCTTTAGTATATTCTTTACCCATCCATACTATTATCTTTGCGTTTGGGTTGTTAAGACCCTGCCTTTCTTCACTATACCGTTCAAATAGATGGTCATGTATTCCCGTGTCATATTTGGCTCGAATCTTAAGTTTTCGACTGGCTTTAGACTCTTCTGACGTGTTGAGTCTTGCCTGTGACATCATAGCGGAATATTGCTGTTTATCTTCTTCCGTCATATTACTATACCGCCTTTTTTGACCAATAGAAAGCGATTTACTATAAGCCTGCATTTCTTCATCCGTTAGATTAGCAAACCATTCAATCTGACCTTTTCTTAATTTTTCAGTATAAGTTCTTCTTTCGTCGAGTGACATATGCTCGAATCGTTTATTTGCCGCTATTTGCAATGTTTTAATATACTCTTCTCTGGTATCTTCTGAGTTAGCAGGGTGCGTCACCTGTAAAGTTTCGGCCCTTCTTGCAAATATGTCTAATTTTACCTCTTCCGATGCCTTTTCCCAAAATATTTCAAAATTTGTATTTCCTGATATACCGTCAGCTGAATCATACCCACTTTCTGGTATTATATTAGCAAACTCTTTGTTTTTTGCTAGTATGTATGACTTATTTCATCATTTGACCGAGTATTATATCATTAGCTTCCACCCATTTGTCTCCTTCTATAAGAAACTTATGGTCGTGTGTACATTTCACAATAGAGCCATCATCGAATTCTAGTTCCATGAACTGTTTGCCGGATGGATCAAGAACATCAGGCCCGAAAGTTTTTGTAACTGGCGCTGATCCTTTATGAGTAAATACGATATCTCCGACTTCTATTTTTCTTATTTCTTTAAGTCCCTGGGTAGTCTTGATAAGAGTATCGCCTGCTAGACACATGGTATTATACGTATGTGCGACCGCGACACAAGGAACATCCTTGGAAATCAACGAAGGTGTAATCATACGGAACAGAGCTTTAAGAGACTTTGCTCTTTGCATCTCTGCAACTGATTTTTCATTTTCAGCATCATCGAGTTCTTTTAGAGATGCAGTATTGCCGATAGAATCAATCATCATGATTACTTTATCTTTACGGTCAATTTCCTTAAGTGTTTTTACCATATCAAACTTAAGCATTTCAATATGCTCAATAGGAATATGAATTATACGCGTAGGATCAATTCCGTTTGACATAAGATATTCTGGTGTTATGCCACCCTCTGAATCATACAGCACTGCAATTGATTCACTATACTTATCAAGATAAGCTTTAATACATAGAAGGCCTAGTAATGTTTTAAATGATTTACTTTGACCTGCAAAAATAGTAAGACCAGAACTCAAACCTCCATCTACACTGCCAGAAAATGCAATATTTAAAATTGGAAGATCGGTAGGAATAATGTCTTTGTCTTTAAAAAATTCCGATTCGGAAAGAATAGAAGCATGTTTTGTTGGGCTGTTCTTAAGTACTCGTTCTAATAGATTATTTTTCATTTAGTTCTCCTTTGTTAAATGTAGGTTTATTTTAGTTTAAGTCAGATCCCACTCTGACTACTTCTTAGCAATTGTTTCCAATTTCTTCTTATAAGCCTGGATCTTTTCTACTCTATTAGGCCATAGTATAGTTGACTTTTCTGGATTCTTGCAAAGATTATCTAAGAAAGGAACAATTGCATTATATAGTTGTTCCAATCTAGTTTCAAGATCACCAACCTTTACTTGGCTAGTTGATACGTCTTGTGTTAATTTAGTGTTAACTTCCTTTACTTCTTCATAATCTTCATCAACAAAGCTAAAGCCAAAGTCAAAGTTATCAACATCTTGTTCTTTTTTCATTATATAAACTCCAATAAAAGGAGGGACAATTAAGCCCCCCCCAATTTAGTTATTAGCTCTTTGCAAGATTACGGAAAAATTCTAGATCGGAATCTGAATCATCACTTTCAGATGCTGAACTGATATCCTGTTCTTTACCAGCACTAGACTCAGCAGTCTTGTCTATTTTGCTCATGTCTAGTTCTTCATCTAGATCATTTTCAGCCGTAGCTGACGCGCCGGCACGACGATCAGCATCCCCAGAAATACGCAAAACCTTGTGTAGTTTTGCTTGCAGTTCATCATATGACTTGAAGTTCTTTGGGTCAAGTAGTTCCTGTAGGGAATGCTGCTGTTTCCAGGTTGCTTCTAGTTTATCATCGTCATCAAATAGCGCTGATGAGGAATCAAACTCAGATTTGTCATAGTTTGGATACCCTTCAAACTGACGGATTTTCAATCTGAAGTTTGCACCTTCCCATAGATCAAATGGATTTACTGGTGCTTCATCCTCGAATGAAGGATTCATCATGTCGTTGAGTTTGTCCCAGATCTTTTTACCATATGCGAATAGAAAGACCTTTCCGTCGTTTTCTGGATTGCCTGAATCCTTCACGACATAGATGTTTGATACATATTTAAGACGGCGCTTTTGTTTGCGAGCTTGTTCCTTATCAGCATCATTTCCGCTATTCCAGAGCTTAGAATTTAGTTCACCAAGCGGATCCTGTTGGCCAATTGTACTCAGAGAGTTTTCGATGTACCAACCACCTGGTCCTTGAAAGCCATGGTCCCATGTGCGAACAAATGGTATATCTTCCCCGTCTGGTGCTGGTAGAAAGCGGATTATTGCAAAGCCATTGCCTGCTGCATCCTTAGTAGGTTTCCAGTATTTGCCCTCATCTGGGTTGGAATAACCTTTTGAACCAATCTTATCTAGTTGCTCTGTGAGTTTTTCTAGTGACTTGGAACGATTCTTTTTTAGTGCGTCAAATGACATATTATGTCTCCTTTATATTTGCGATATATTTGCGAATTGCGTTGTATATTGCCTGAGTATTGTCAAGCAAGTTTATTTATACATGAGCAATGTGGTTTTTGATGATCAATGAAAACTTTTTTTGATCAAAGTCGAGAAAGGAAAAATATTTCCTTGATAGTAGTATTTTATCACCTGCTACTATTTTGTCAACCACTGTTTCATTCCAATAGTCTAATACATTGGAAAGATTAGTAAGTATGGTGAATGTCTCAAGTGATAACTTTCGTTGTAGAAAGCACGAAAGCAGCTTAGGGTGTTGCCCATCTTTTACTATAAAATTGGTTTTATAGTTATCGTCGAGTTGTTTTAAGTCTTGCTGAAAATGATAAGTAAGTCCATCCATACGCTTTTTCCAATTCATATATGTTTCTTCTGCTGGTTCTTCTAGGAAGTCACCTGCCCATATATTGGAATTTTTAACTATATTTGAAAGCATAAGATTGCGTCGTTCGGGTTTTAGTGATAACTTATAGAAGAAAAAAACATCCTTGCGGGTTTGAAATGCCTCGAATGATGCCTTTACCTTACCATTGTATTTATGATAATCATATGTTTTCGTTGTAAAATGTCGTTTAAGTGCAAGATAGTCTACGTATGTTTTAAATGCATCTTCAGTCGCATAATTGTGATTCATGTTGATCCCGCTTCACCAATTTCATATTTACAGCTTCTGTCCTGATCTTTTCTTTCATGACGGGTGATTTCTTTACAATTTCCGCGATGGTTTCAATTTCGATATCAGTTTGCTTTGCATATTGTACTAGTGCTTCGATATATGTTGTACCCCGTGCAAGCATTTCTGCAATATCGTGATGTATTTTTTCAGCTGATAATGTAATAATCATGTATTTAATAATCTCCTTAAATCTCGTCTAAGATCACTTTGACCTCTTTTATATGCGTGTTCAAATAATCTTGTTACTTTATGGGCTTGATTGCCGAATAAATCAGCTGAAACTATATACTCATGATTGCCATCTGATAGATTTATTCTAACATATCCCTCATCTTTATTAATTTCATAACTACCCATTCAACACCTTAATACCATCTACCCAATTTGATGCTGTACTTTCAACATAATGGATGGACTTATCGTGGTAGGTTTCTGATTTAATGAAACCACCAGGTCCATAATATTCGATTGTATAACCATCAGGCGTATCGTGAATTTCTGCGCGCATCGATACGCCTTCAGATTCTTTAAAAACAGTAGATAATAGCATTTAATTCCTTTCTATTTTACCATAAAGCCTATGCGGGGATTGTTGAGGAAACCATCGGCATTGTCGTGGTTCTCTATATAACTATATCCCAATTCCTTATATATGTCAACCACTTGTTGATCGGATTCCCAAATAGGTATCAATTTATTATATTGTGGGTCAGGTGTATCACGGAGGTGCACTTCGATGATGTTGTTATCTATGAATTCTACATTAATAGTGTCGACATCGGATAAGACATTAAACCAACTCGGTAATGCTGTAGCCCAATCCATCTTTATCCATTTCTGAAATTTGTATAGGTGTTCTTCGTCTCTATAGGCACGATATGAGAGGAATGGTAGCCAGTGCCCATTTTGGAACTTATATGACACAGAATGCTGACAGCCATCAAACCATTCGCACCAAAAATGACCTGGATATACTTTGGACACATCACCTGCTTCTATAAACATCTTTTTAGCATTTAATGACATGCCAGAAAGATTTGTTATTGGCCTGGTAATGTAATATTTAGATGAAGAAGGTGGAATACCAGCAGGGCCGCAATCATATTTAAGTTGTTCTGATAGCCAAAGCTTGTTGAACCACTTTCTATGATGAGGAAACGACTTATAAGCGATGTGATCTGTGGTCATCTACAACTTCTGGGAATAAGCACTGTTGGATAAATGTAGTAACATCTTCTTCGTTTAATCCTAATGCTTGCATAGTTCTTGGGGTGTGCGGATTTTGCTTTTGATAATAAGCATATCTATTTTGAGCTTTAGTGACAATATTTATATCTGCTACTCCATTGGAAAGTGGCAGTATCAGCAGGTAATAATCAAGATTAGATTTCACAGTAGTAAGCAGTTGGTTAATCTCGGCATCATCGTTAATATTACCAGCAGCAATCATCTCGTTATTAAAGATAGCTTTTGCCCAATCTGGGAGCTCACGTTCTCTCTTCCAAGCAAGCATTTCTGAAAATTTAATAAAGTGCTTTATCATTTCATGTTCACTGTTTACAGTAGGGCTAAAGTCATGAAATGCACCAGTCATTTTATTCTTACCAGCAATAACATCAAATCCAAAAATAGGAGCATCACTGCTTAGGTGAGGAAATACACATACGTGCATCATCCACAGACCTTTACTCTCACGGGCATCTACGACATCAATATGCGCTCTGCGAAAGCAGTCTGACGACCAGACACGGTTGATCCATCCTGGTTGATTAAACCGACCCATACCCTCCTCAAACTTTTCATCGCCTGTATTATCAAATTGTTCTATGAAATGATCTTTTAGATCAATCAGATTTTCCCATATTTTCGACATATTGGTCTAACTCCTCAAAAAGTCTAATAGCAAATTCAAAACAGATATTAGCTTCTTCTGCCATATCATCTGTCAATATTTCTCTAAGCAGCTGCTTGAGTTCTTCTTTATTGTCAAAATCATACATTGTGCCAGAACCAGGTACTCGCTTTTTAATAATCGCACCACCGTACATATCGCCGAAATGTCGGACATACATATGTGCAAGAAGTTTCTTATACTCACCATTCTTTTCTAGATTATAGATATGATCTACATATTGAGAATTTGATAGTCCTGTCAATTCTGATCTATACGCAAATCCATGTAGATGTTCCAACTCCTGCATATCATTTAAAATGTGATTAGCTCGGAATACGCCATGTAGATTTTTTGGTAGCCCTTGAATTTTCAATGCATCTTCAAGAATAACGTAGCAGTAGTATTGGTTGGTTATATAACGATAATATAGTTCTGGGGTTATATTACCACCTAAAAGAATTTTAGCAAAACCTCTACGTTCTGCCTTTTTATGATTTTCCCATGTTAATTCTTTTAAACTCATTCAATATCCTTTTAGTAAGCGGGCCCGTTAAAGGTGGAGCCCATACCCGAAACCCAATAACGCGAGGGTCATGACGGGCAGATTCTGTTTCTAGGTTCTGCCGAACCCACAGTACTTATGCTGCGAGAGCGTAAGCCTTAGGAGCTGCGTTTGTGTTTGCAGTTAGTAGTTTCGTTCGCGGTAACGGCGCTTACATCCCGGCAACCTAGACTTTATTCTCAATATACGTCGATCCTATTTATCGCCCAGCAAAGATACACTTACCGCCTCGCCTAATCCCACAGTCCGAAACATGTTGTCCTGTTACTTAAAGTGCATCTATGGTGGACGATTCGGGTACCGCCCCCGAGTCCGTTCTACCTCAAATATTGCCTTCTAAAATGACGGTCATTGCAAGCCGCCAAGTATTCTTATTTATAATTTTTCCCAAATAGCAACTGTTTAAACTTGCGAATATTTCTACCATTATTCTTTACTGTAACAGTTTTTTCTACTGGTTTATCGGTTTCAATATATTCCACGGTAACAACTTCATCTGCAACCGGCGGCTCACTAAGATCAACTCCATAAACTCCGTCAAAAAATTCATTTGAAATGTCATCTAGTTCTTGACGAAGATTGTCAAGTTTCTTCTCTTTTGTTCTTGCCTGTTTGTTCTTAGATATAGCAGAAACACCAGCTAATACTAGAAGCACTGCAAGAGGATCAAATACAAAGATTATTAAAAATATAACCCACCGAACAGCCTTTTCAATTAAATCAGTATCGGAACTGCCATAAGCAAACTCGGCTATGTATTTGATAGGACCTATTTCTACTTCATACAATCTCAGTTTAGTCTCTAGCTCAAACTTCTCAGCCGTGAGATCACGAGAAGTAGCTTGTAATAGTTGAAGTTCTGTTTCTAAATCTTGTACTCTTAAATCAACTTCAGTAGTATCTGAAAAACTAATTCTGGATCGTAATTGATTTATTAATTCATTTGAGTTTGCTACTAAAGGCTCTACTGACATTCTTAGTTCAACTAATTGGTTCGTAAGATCTGCTGCTGACTGATCAAGTTCGACTATTTCAGCTTCTAGTTTTGCTTTCGCCTCCGTTATAGCAGCCCGTGTTTGCGGCCCTGCGCTGCCATCTACTGGAACACCAACTAATGTTTGTATTTGCCTTATGTCAGTTGAATCTAATATTGACAAAGACTCAGTTACAGTTTGTTTCCTTGCTACGGCAAATTGAAGTGCGGATTCTAATCTATCAATGTCTGGCTGTATACGAGAATATATACGATCAATGTTAGCTTGTTCTTGATCTATCTGAGCCTGTATTGTGTTGAAGTTAGATGTGTCTTGATTCCGCAGCTGTTCAATTTGGCTTGTTTTTGTATCAATAGAAGATGTATTACGAGCAAGTTCCTGTTCCATATTTTCAATAGTAGCAACAAGCTGAACTGATGAGCCAGAATGTTCTATATGGGCTCTTGAAAGGAAACCAAAGATACCCATGCTAGTAATGAACATCAATACTACTACCGCTAGAGTAAAATATGACTTCATCAGTATATTTGTCGTATACCAATTCTGATGCAGCCAAACCGCTGAAACAAGCTTGCCCACCTCAAGCACTGATGCCATTATAATAACGGGTATTGCCGCTCCCGCAAAGATGGCCGCAAGCCCTACTATTGAATAATATGCAGCTACTACCGAAATTGAAATAGCTACTAATAATATGAACCAACCATTCATCTAAAAAATCCTATGTTGTTAGGACTTATTTATTTACAAAAAATGGTGGCTAACCTCGGCCAGCAGCGGGTCTATTACGTGACCAAACATTGTTTAGTTTAGAATGCTAGTGCAACTGCCAAGTTAAGATTAGTTGCTTCAACACCGTCGTCGATATCACGGACAAAGCTCGGTGTAACAGTTACAGCATCAGTTACATTTACTGGAAAGCCAACTTCCATATAGCCACCGACACGTGCAGCGTCATCGAAGAGGTCCCATGTATATCCAACTTCACCGAAAGCCCCTACTGTATCGTTAAATGCATAGCTAAAACCAACTGATGGGTTAAGGAAATAATCGCCATCACGCAGATTAGTTTCGGCGGTTACATATTCGATTGCAATTGTACCATATACGGTTGCTTGCTGGCCTACAGTTGTGGTGCCAAGTGCTTCACCGCGCATTGCGATAGCATCGGCATCTAGATCATAGCCTAGTTCACCACGAACTGCGGCATCAATCCCAACAAAGCGTGTGGCAAGGCCGACCGCACCAACAGAAAAATCAGTCAATTCGTTCTCGTTGGTATTAACTGAAAAATCAACTGCCCCGGCTGTCGCAGTCAAGCCAAAAGTATTTGCATCAAAATCAGCTGCGGTCGCTGTAGTAGTCATAACTGCAAGAAATGCAGAAGTTGCTAGAAAAGTTTTCATTAGTATAGTCTCCATATTTACCAGACTACTGCCCGAAAGTTAATTGTCGGGCAGATATTAGTGTTCCGGGTGGGTAGTAAAAGGGTGTAAATGCTACACCCATGGTATTTTGATAAATATACGTAACAGTATACCCATCAAGAATTTCTTGTGACTGGCGGATATATATTGTTTCACAATGCCGCTGAGTCTGGTATCCAGAAACCTGCTTGCGAGGTTCGGACCCAGCGACACCCCCGATAAGTGCGCCGATTGCAGCAGATCTGTCATCCCCACCAATTGCATCACCTAGCAAACCACCTATGATTACTCCCGTTAGAATATCACTGCGAGTTGATTTCTGATATGTATATTCTGGTGTGTTGACAGTATAGCATTGTGTTTCTGGGACATTAACATAGGTCACGGAATAGTTTGCTTGGATATCTATCAGCCTTACAAATGTAAATTCATCAATTACTTGAGCAGAAGCATATCCACTAAAAAGTAAAATTGATGCAATAGTTGCAACTATCGGTGTTTTCATTGCTATTTCTCCTTATATGTAACTATATACTAGGTGCAGCTAATTGTCAACAACAAAATCAACTAAATGATTGTGCAAAGTGATCTGCTGAGAAACTGGCCGCGAATGCATCTGGCTTCAGTTTTGGAATAATGCCCGTAGTTCCCAATACATAGCCAGCTGCTTGAGTAGCAACACAGTTTGAGCCATGCTTTGGGTCGGTATTCAAGTCAAGATGAATTTCAATCGGAAACGAATCTATAAATGGGGCCAACTGCACATAGAGCTCACATACTTTTTGCACCTCGTTCATCAATCGCATGCTTGGTCGGTTACTTTTCAAGTCGTAATCGGATTCGACTGATCTGTGACGAAATACTTTACAACCATTTTTACCATTCATGTGAACAACGCATACGGAGGCAAACTTAGCATATCTTTTACCATCCTTTTTGAAACGTACCGAGTCACAGCCAAGGTAGATTTTAGTATTTTCATTGAGCGTGTAAAGTAAATCTACAATTTCTTCAATTTGATTTTGGGTAAACATGTTATGTTTTCCTTTTATATTATAAATAGTAATGTTAGTCGCGGATGGGGGTCCCACTAACTCTATGTTTATTATTTTACAACGAAAGGAACACAGCTTATGCATATTTATTATACTAAAAACCATATACCTTATTTTTATATAATTCAAGAGATTTCTACAGGCATGTATTATGCCGGTGCTAAGTGGGCTCAGGGATGTCGTCCTGATGAGCTTATGGTTGAGGGCGGTTATTTTACTTCATCACCAACAATAAAGCTTTTAATAGATAAAAACGGTCTTAATTCATTTGTTATAAGAAGAATCTGGCAGTTCGAAACTCCTAAAGAGGCATATGATTACGAAACTAAATTTCTTAAAAGAATAAACGCTAGAAAAAATCCTTTATTTTACAACCGTCACAACAATGATGGGTTAATATCGCCGGAAATGATGGAGATTACAATGTTAGAGAAATATGGTGTAACTAATGCAGCATATTCTCCTATTATTAGAAAAAGAATAATAGATACTAACATTGAAAGATATGGAGTTGATAACCCCGCAAAGAACTTTAATAT
>Ga0222632_1001017_pt1 | contig 11744 bp, 16 predicted proteins | sample AntAcemetageno46_FD_179828 | JGI IMG/M metagenome (GOLD analysis project Ga0222632, IMG submission 179828) | Saline water microbial communities from Ace Lake, Antarctica - #46 | ecosystem: Environmental > Aquatic > Non-marine Saline and Alkaline > Saline | place: Antarctica: Ace Lake | collected...
CAGAGTTATCAGGCTGAAGACGGTTCTAATGATGATTTGATGATGTGTTGTGTTATGTTTGGTTGGTTGTCTAATCAACCTTATTTTAAAGAGTTAACCAATACAAATGCTCGTCAACAAATGTATGTGGATCAACAGAATTTGATAGAACAGGATATGGCTCCTTTTGGATTTTTAGATGATGGTATTAATGAACATGATGACACAACAGTAGATGAATACGGAGATGTTTGGACTTCCGCTGAAATACGAAAAGGTATGTAATTCCAAGTTATTATAAATATCTGTATAATGAAACTTTGACTATGGGCGTATGAATAATACGATTTTTGAACAATAAACAAATGTTAAAAAAACAATTAATAGGAGAATAACCAATGGCATTTCAAGTATCACCAGGCGTTCTCGTACAAGAAAAAGATTTAACTAGAGTTATACCCGCAGTATCAACATCAATTGGTGCTATTGCTGGTGATTTTCGTAAAGGACCTTTAGACGAGGTTGTGGCTATTTCTAGTGAACAAGAGCTTGTAGAAACATTCGGTAAACCAGATTCAAGTAACTTTGAATACTTTTTTACTGCCGCTAATTTTCTACAATACTCTAATGCTTTAAGAGTAGTACGAACATCTAATACAAGTATATCCAATGCTAACACATCTGGATCAACTTTACTTATAAGTAATAATGAAGACTATCAATCAAACTATTCTACAGGACAAGGTGTTGTAGGATCGTGGGCAGCTAGAACAGCAGGAGCATGGGGTAATAACCTTTCTGTTTCTGTTTGTGAATCAGCAGCCGCTTTTGAAACGTTAGTAGCAACAACTGTAAATGACGCATCTACAGCTACTGGCGACACTGAAATAATATTAACTGATTCATCTGACATAATCGTTGGCGACATTGTATCGTTTTCAACTACAGCCGCTACAAGCGATTATACAGACGGACATGAATATAGAGTAACAGCAAACGACTCAGGAACAGATACTATCACTATCGTTAGAAAAGAATCAGGAAGTAACGGCTTACACGCTGCTATAACTGACGGTGTTAACGTTAGAAGAAGATGGAGATATTATGATTTTGTTGACGGCGCTCCAGGTACATCACCTTACGCTTCAGCAAGAGGTGGTTCTAATGATGAGATGCACATTGTAGTCATTGACGAAGATGGTGGCGTTTCAGGTACTGTTGGCGAAGTTATTGAAACTTACTCTAAAGTATCAAAAGGCGCTGACGCTAAAACAAGCGAAGGCGGAGTAAACTATTATCCAGATGTTGTCTTTAATAGATCAGCATACATTTTCTGGATGGACCACTCAACTTTGGGTGCAACTAATGGCTTTGGTTCTAATGTAGTAAGTAAAGACTTTAACTCTACATCAGCAATTACAGCTACAGTTACAGCTTCATTGTCAGCAGGCTCTGATGGTTCAGCAACAACAGCTGGCCAATTAAAAACTGCTTACGAGAAGTTTATTGACTCTGACACTGTTGACGTTGGTTTAATCATTGGTGGTAAAACACCTAATGAAACAATTGGAACTCCAGGCGAGGGTAAAAATCACATAAATGATCTTTTACAAATTGCTGAAGATAGAAAAGACGCTATTGCGTTTGTTTCTCCTCCAAGAAACCACGTTGTTGATATAACTAATACAACTACAATCACTAATAATATTATTAACTTCTATGAAGATATCAATTCTTCTTCATATGTTGTTTTTGATAGTGGTTACAAATATATGTACGACAGATATAGTGACGTATATAGATATGTACCATTAAATGGTGATATGGCTGGTTTGGCTGCTAGAACAGACTTAACAGCTGACGCTTGGTACTCACCTGCTGGATTTAACAGAGGTCAAGTAAGAGGCGTAGTTAAACTTGCTTACAATCCAACTAAAGCACAAAGAGATCAATTGTATCCTAAGAGAGTAAATCCTGTGACATTTTTCCCAGGACAAGGTACAGTTCTTTTCGGTGACAAAACTGGATTATCAGCACCGTCTGCTTTTGATAGAATAAACGTAAGAAGATTGTTTATTGTATTAGAAAAGGCAATAGCAACTGCTTCTAAATTCCAATTGTTTGAGTTCAATGATGAATTCACAAGAGCGAACTTTAGAAACATTGTAGAGCCTTTTTTAAGAGAAGTACAAGGTAGACGAGGTATCACAGACTTTTTAGTAGTATGTGATGAAACTAATAACACAGGTGAAGTAATTGATAGAAATGAATTTATAGCTGAGATATTTATTAAACCAGCTAGAAGTATCAACTTTATTACATTATCATTTATCGCAACACGTACTGGCGTTTCGTTTGACGAAGTGGCTGGTGGTTAAGTTTAGAAAAGGAGAAATAAACAATGCCAAATATAAATGACTTCAAAGCTAAACTTGCTGGCGGTGGCGCTAGAGCCAATCAGTTTAAGGTAACAATGCCTTTTCCTGGTTACGCACAAGTTGGTGGCGAAATAGAAGACTTAGCATTTTTATGCCAAGGAACTTCAATCCCAGCTATGGATGTAGGAATCGTAAATGTTCCTTTCAGAGGTAGAAATATCAAAATAGCAGGTGATAGAACAATACCAGAATGGTCTGTGACTGTTTACAATGACACAAACTTTAAGTTGAGAAATGCTTTCGAAAGATGGCAGAATGGTATCAATAACATGTCTGATAACGAAGGATTAACAAATCCTGTTGATTATCAAGTAGATGCATTTATTGATCACTTAGACAGAAACGGTAATACAGTTAAATCTTACACATTGAGAGGGGCTTTCCCCACTTCTATTGGTGAGATTGCTTTAGATTACGAAGAAAAGACTGCGATCGAAACTTTTCCAGTAACCTTTAATTACCAATTCTTTGAAACAAACACTACAACTTAATATTAATATCAGAGGGGCTCCGGCCCCTCTTTTTAAAACTTATATAAATAACTATATGACTTTAAGTAAAATTGATATAAAAGGAGTAATATAATGGCAGAGTTATTTGGTTTTTCCATAACAAAGGCTAGAAAAGTAGCCGATCCAAAACAAAGTTTCACAACAACCCAAGCAGATGACGGTACACAAACTGTTGCGGCTGGAGGTTATTTTGGTCAGTACCTCGATATGGAAGGTACAGCAAAAAGTGAAGCTGATTTAATACGAAGATATAGAGAAGTAGCATTACACCCCGAGTGTGATATGGCAATTGAAGATATTGTCAATGAAGCTATTGTTGCTAATGAATTAAGAGATGCAGTACGAGTGAATGTGGTAGACTTACCTTATGGAAAAGATGTACGAAGAAAAATAGAAGACGAATTTAAAAATGTATTAAGATTATTAAATTTTAATACGAAAGGCCATGACATCTTTAGAAGATGGTATGTAGATGGCAGAATGTATTATCATAAAATTATAGATAGAGATTCACCTGTAAAAGGTATTACAGAGTTAAAGTATATTGATCCTCGTAAGATTAAAAAGATTAGAGAGATTAGAAAGAAAAGACCAGACGGACCTGTACCATACGGACTTTCTGTTGTAGATGAGTATGTTGAATACTATGTTTACAATGAAAAAGGAGTTTCAGGTTCAACTTCAGGAACTGGTATAAAAATTGCTACAGATACAATAGCATTTTGTCCATCAGGAATGATTGATCAAAATAAAAATATGGTTTTGTCTTACTTACATAAGGCGATCAAACCAGTTAATCAATTAAGAATGATTGAAGACGCTGCTGTTATTTACAGAATCGCAAGAGCGCCTGAAAGAAGAATATTCAAAATTGATGTAGGTAATTTACCGAAAGTAAAAGCTGAACAATACCTAAGAGATGTAATGGCAAGATATAGAAACAAACTTGTCTATGACGCACAAACAGGTGAGATCAGAGATGACAGAAACTATATGTCTATGTTAGAAGACTTTTGGTTACCAAGTAGAGAAGGCGGTAGAGGTACAAGTATAGAAACTTTACCTGGCGGTCAAAACTTAGGTGAAATTACAGACATTGAATACTTTAGAAGTAAACTATACCGTTCTTTAAATGTTCCAGTAAGTAGATTAGAAGCAAGTCAAGGATTTAATTTAGGTAGAGCTTCTGAGATTACTAGAGATGAATTGAAGTTTACTAAATTTGTTCAAAGATTAAGAAAGAAATTTACTGAACTGTTTAACGATTTATTAAGAACACAATTAATCTTAAAAGGTATTATTAGTGAAGAAGATTGGTACGAAGTAAGAGATAACTTACAATATGATTTCTTACAAGATGGCCACTTTGCTGAATTAAAACAAACAGAGATGTTAAGAGAAAGATTAGCATTAGCAAACGAAATGAGAGATTACATTGGTAAATTCTATTCCGTTCAATATGTTAGAAAAAATGTACTTAAACAAAACGATAGGGAAATTGAAGATATGGATAAACAAATCAAAAAAGAAATTGATGATGGCATTATTGCTAGTCCTACAGCTCAATCAACCGATACAGACAACTTATAAAAGGAGTAAATAATGACAGACATAAATGATAATACAAAAGATTTTATTAACAAGTTATCACAAGGTAATAGTGTTGACGCTGGCGAAGCTTTTAAGGATGCTTTACGAGATAAGGTCGCATCTTCTTTAGATAATGCTAGAAAAGATATAGCGGCTAATATGTTTAATGGAGAAGCTCAATCTCATAGTGACCCTAAACCAGTAATCGCCGATCCAGGAACTTTTAATCCTGACGGTTCAATTGCATCTACGGTCTATGGAGGTGATGGTGAGGCACAAATAGATTTATCACAAGGCAATGAAAATGCAGGTGAGTAAAATTGTTAACAGTAATTTAGATATGGACTCTAAATCATATAAAGATTTAAGTCCTAAAATGAAAGAAGCTGTGGGTGATGTTTTTAAATTAATTGAGAAAGAACAAAACACTGTTATTAAAAGATTTGAAGACGCTGTTAATAAAATAGCAGATTTTCATAATATCAATTTAAAAGAATTTAATGAATATTTTGATAAAGAAATAGTAGAACAATTAGGAGAAAAGTAAAATGGCAACTAAATTTAAAATATTAGGAGATGTAGTAAATGACCCTAGTGCAAACAATATTGGTTTAGCAACAACAGTTAGAGTAGTTGCAACAGGCGGTACTGTAACAGGTACAGTTAACCTTGCAGACGACACTAAAATAGGTGAATTTTATTTACATGCGGCTGGTGATGAAATTATTATCAGTAAAGACCCAACAGACGAAATTACATCAGCTACTAGTCATGCTCATGCAGTATCTGTTAGCGGTTAATTTAAATTATGACAATAACTACAACCAAATTAGTAGATAATAATGATAAGATTATTGTTAACGCTAATGGTGTAGGTAGTGAAACTGAACAAACACTTGTAGATGTTGTAAATTCAAACAACGCTTCAAGTGAACCAAAAGTTTCAATTGCTAACATACAATATGAAGTTGTTGGCACAGGAGATGTAACTGTATTTTTTAAAAATGATACATCAAAAAATATTATTATTAATGGTAGAGGCAATTACGGCCTTAAACCAAGTGAAGAAAGAATTAAAGATGCAATAGGTGATATTTTACTAACAAGCGACTCTAACGTTACAAAATATAATGTAGTTATAGAAACACAAAAGGAATCGGGTTATACAAATGGCTGATATAGTAACAACACAAACAATTTCTGATACCTCTGGTGTTAAGTATGTTACAAAAATAACAAACTTTTCAGATGGTACTGGCGAAACTTTAGTTAAAAAGGTTGACGCTTCTGAACTTACTTTTATGACCGAAGATGGTAATAGAAAGATTAGTAAGATATGGTTTTCAATTAACACATCTAATGGTAAGTCTGGTGTAGAATTAATATGGGCGGGAGTTACTAACTCTACAGCATTATTCTTATCTGGCCAAGGTCATTTTGACTTTAGACCTGCTGGAGATGAAATTCCAAACAATTCTACAACACCAACAGGCGATGTTCTATTATCAACAAAGAACTTTGCTAATGGCGATAATTACACAATTATTGTAGAGTTTAGGTAGTAAAAGTTATAAATATACACAGAGAGAAACTATGAAACTAATTTCCGAAGCAATAGAAAACGCCGAATATCTTGTAGAAGAAAAGAACGGTAAAAAAGAATACAAAATAAGAGGTGTATTCTTACAATCTGAAATCAAAAATAGAAATGGAAGAGTCTATCCAACTGAAATATTGGTTAGAGAAGTGAACAGATATACAAAAGAATTTATCAATAAAAACAGAGCCTTTGGTGAGTTAGGACATCCTGACGGACCAACAGTTAATTTAGAGAGAGTATGCCATATGGTTAAATCTTTAAAACAAGATGGTAAAGATTTTATAGGTGAAGCAAAGATTATAGATACTCCATACGGTAAGATTGTAAAAGGTCTTATAGATGAGGGCGCTCAATTGGGTGTTTCAAGTCGTGGTATGGGTTCTTTAATACAAAGAAACGGTGTAAACTATGTAAAAGACGACTTTTACTTAGCTACGGCCGCTGATATTGTGGCAGATCCATCTGCTCCAGACGCCTTTGTTGAAGGTATTATGGAGAGTAAAAGTTGGTGCTGGGACAATGGTGTTCTCAAGGAAAAAGACATAGAATCTTGGAAAAATCAAGTCCGTTCCGCTAAACAGCGATCATTGGAAGAAGCTAAATTAAAAGTCTTTCAATCGTTTCTTACAAAACTATAATTTTATAAATATATACTACAAAGAAAATTTATAAACGTTTATAACATAATACAAAGAGGAGATTTTCAATGGCCGATATAAAAACTTTTGAGGCGATGGAACAGGAAGCCGTATTAGAAGCTCACGCTGCTAATCCACAAGCTGATGCTCCAAAAAAGAATGCTGTAGCAGCTGAAACTTCATCACTATCTAATAGTGCAGAAGATTTAGGTTCAGCGGTTGTAAAACCGACGGACAGCAATCCTAACGCAACAAAAAAAATAAAACAAATTTCTGGTGACCCTGCTCAGAAAGCTCAAGGTAATGCTGACGCTATGCCTAAGCTTAAAGAGGAAGAGTCTAAAGATAAAGAAGTAAAAGAAGGAGAGATGCCAAAAGCAGCTCTTGACGCTCTTAAAAAATCGCAAGATAAAAAAGAGATGTCACACGAAGACGGAAAGAAAAAAGATATGAAAGAAGAGTCTGATGAAGACACTATTGACGTATCTGCTGACGTTGAAGCTTTAACTAAAGATGAAGATTTATCTGAAGACTTTAAAGCAAAAGCATCTATTATTTTCGAAACTGCTCTGAAAGCAAAAGTTTCAGAAATGAAGAAAAAAATGAATGCTAGCTATGAAGAAAAACTAAAAGAAGATGCTGAAGTTAATAAAGCAAAACTTACCGAAAAAGTTGATACATACTTGAACTACGTAGTTGAAGAATGGATGAAAGAGAACTCTATCGCAATCGAAAGAGGTATCAAAGGCGAGATAGCTGAAGACTTTATTTCAGGTTTAAAGAAATTGTTTGAAGATCATTACATTGATGTTCCAGATGAGAAATACAATGTACTAGAAGATCAAGCAAGCAAAATCGAAGAGCTTGAAAAGAAACTTAACGAACAAGTTGAAAAGAATGTTGACTTAAACAAAGTGAACGGCGAGATGAAAAGACAAGACATCATTGATGAAATGTCTAGTGATTTAGCTGACACTGCTAAGGAGAAATTCAACAAACTGGCTGAAGAAGTTGAGTATTCAAATGAAAAAGACTTTACAACTAAAGTATCTACTATTAAAGAAAGTTACTTTGGAACAAAAGTTAAGACAAGTGGTAACGAGATAGACGAAGTAGTTGCTGGTGATTCTTCACAACCTGAAGATTTATCAAATGCTATGGCTGCTTACACCGCTGCTATAAGTAAAACCAAAGACATTAAATTGTCTAACAAATAATAAAAAGGGAGAGAACGATAATGTATTTATCTGAAACTTACGAAAAAAAATGGCAGCCCGTTTTAGAACACGCTGATTTACCAAAAATCACGGATTCTTATAAAAGAGCTGTAACTGCTACTATCTTGGAAAACCAAGAAAGAGCTTCAAAAGAGGATCACGCTTTCTTAAACGAAGCTGCTCCTGTTTCTAACACTGCTGGTGTATCAAATTGGGATCCAATCCTAATTTCACTAGTAAGAAGAGCAATGCCAAACCTTATCGCTTACGATATTGCTGGTGTTCAACCAATGACTGGTCCAGTTGGTCTTATATTTGCTATGAGAAGCAGATATGCTACACAATCAGGAACAGAAGCAATGTTTGACGAAGCAGACACTGAATTTTCAAGCAGAAATGCCGCTGGTGATTCAACTGTAGGTCAAACTCCGGATGCTGCTCAAGCTGGTACAAATCCTTCAGTCTTAAACGACTCACCTGTTGGTGCGTACAATAAGTTTGGTGGAATGGCTACGGCTACTGCTGAAGCACTTGGAGATGGTGCTGGTAATCAGTTTGCTCAAATGGCATTTTCAATCGAGAAATCGACTGTTACTGCTAAATCAAGAGCTCTTAAAGCTGAATACACTATGGAACTTGCTCAAGACTTAAAAGCAATCCATGGTTTAGACGCTGAAACTGAACTTGCAAACATTCTATCTGCTGAGATCCTTGCGGAAATCAACAGAGAAGTTGTAAGAACTGTTTACATCAACGCTGAAGTAGGCGCTGGTACTAACACTACTACTGCTGGTGTCTTTGATTTAGATACTGACTCAAACGGTAGATGGTCAGTTGAGAGATTCAAAGGACTAATGTTCCAAGTTGAGAGAGAAGCAAACGTTATCGCTCAAAGAACGAGAAGAGGTAGAGGAAATATAATTATCTGTTCATCAGATGTAGCTTCTGCACTTCAAATGGCTGGTGTATTAGATTACGCACCTGCGTTAAACAACAACCTAACTGTTGACGATACTGGTAATACTTTTGCTGGTGTATTAAATGGTAAATACAAAGTGTACATTGATCCATACAGTGCTAATAACGCTGCCGCTCAATACTTTGTTGTAGGTTACAAAGGTACTTCACCTTATGACGCTGGTATGTTCTATTGTCCATATGTTCCACTACAAATGGTGAGAGCAGTTGGTCAAGACACTTTCCAACCGAAAATTGGGTTCAAAACTAGATATGGCTTACAAGCAAATCCTTTTGCTGAAGCTGGTTCTGGTGATGCTGCTGTAATCAATGGTGCTGGTAATGCCAACGCTAACAGATACTACAGACGTGTTAAAATCGCAAACTTAATGTAATAGTTGAGTTTGTTCATTTTGAACAAATCTATTAAAAAGGGCGGCCCTAAAAAAGTCGCCCTTTTTTTATGCACTAAATATTACAAAAGGTTAAAGTTTATGAGAGAACAAATAATTGAAGAATTAAAAACTGTTTACGATCCAGAAATGCCATCAATTAATATTATGGATTTAGGATTGGTATATGATATTGATATTAAGGATAAAGATGTTACTATTACTCATACCTTAACATCTATATTTTGTCCTATGGCAGACGAAATAACTAAAAACATTAAGGAAGCTGTAGAGCGAGTAAAAGGTGTTGAAGTAGTAAAGGTTATATTAACACATACCCCACCATTTACTAAAGAAATGATGAGTGAAGAAGCAAGGTTGACATTAAATTTATGAAGAAAATAATAATACAATACTTATGGATATTCTTAACCGTATTTGCACTGGCGGTTATATCTATTTCAATGTTACCAAAAGAAAAGAATCCTTTAGAAGAACTAGAAGAAAAGATTAAAAAAGTTGAAACAAAAGAAATGGTTTTAACTGAAAATGAGAAGAAATTAGAACAAAAAGCTACTGAAAAGGATTGGGAAGAAGTAGATAATAACTCTACTAAATAGTATTATGACAAATACAAATACATATAGTAGGCAACCAACGGCACAAGACTATGCCTCACCTACACAGTTTAAATTCAATATTCTTAAACTACCAAAAGTAGAATATTTCTGTACTAGTGTTAATGTACCAGGAATTACTTTAGGTGGTAATATAACTCAACAAACACCCTTTAAAGATATACCTTTACCAGGCGATAAGTTAACTTATGATCCTTTAAGAATGTCTTTTTTAGTAGATGAAAACTTAGAAAACTTCCAAGAAATACATGGTTGGTTAATTGGCTTAGGTTTCCCACGTGACTATTCAGAGTTTCAAAATTTAGTTTCAGCTGGTAATGATAGATTTCCAGCGAAAAATCAATCTGTTAGTACAGAGATTGGTAAAGTAAAATATGGTACAGCTAACGTTGGTGGTACATATTCAGACGCTACACTTACAATACTTACAAGTAAAAATAATCCTCAATTAGAAGTAAGATTTAAAAATCTATTTCCTACTTCATTGACAGGATTAGACTACAATCAACAAGCAGATGATGTTGCATACTTAACAGCAACTGTTAATTTTGAGTATGAAATATATGACTTCGCTACTGTAGGTTCATCTACAACTAGCGTTACAACCTCGTAAAAACTTTACTTTTTAAAGCTTTTATGTTATTATGGAGATATTATGGATTTGGAACAATTACAAGACTTAGCTGATAAAAAGCTTAAAATAAATGATACTGAATTAGATTTAGAATCATTAAAAACACCCCAGCTGCACAACGAGTTTCTTAAACACTTAACTAAATTTAAACTTATGTTAAGTCGTGCTGAAACTGAACACAACATGCTTAAAAGAGATAAATGGGAATATTATACAGGTAAGGCTGACGCCTCTGTGTATGCTTTGAAACCATTTGATCTAAAAATATTAAGAACTGATATAGACAAATATTTGGATGCTGATATTGATTTACAAAAGTCAAAACAAAAAATTGATTATCTTTCCACAACAGTTGATTTTTTAGATAGAACAGTTAGGCAAATATCCAATAGAACATTTACAATCAAAAACGCTATAGACTGGAAAAAATTTACTTCTGGCGCAATCTAATGTTTTTGAATACACCATATTATATCAAAGAGAAAACCTTTTCTGATTCGTTTTGTGATAACATAATAACGCAAGGTGATAAACAAGAAACAGCAAAGGCAGTTATTACTGATGGTGATAATAATAATAGAAAATCAAATATTACTTGGTTGAAAGACGACCAACTTATAACACAACTAACACCTATTGTTAATGAGGCAAACGAGAAGTCTAATTGGAACTTTTTATTAAGAGAGTTTGAACCATTACAATATACTGTTTATAACAAAGACGACTATTATGATTGGCACATAGATGGCCATAGTAAACCATATGAGAATGGTCTAGTTAGAAAATTAAGTTTTACATTATTTTTAAATGACAACTATGATGGTGGCGATTTTAGAATATGTGAACCACACCCTAATCCAGATAAAGTTGCACAACAACTATTTAAACCTAAAAAAGGCACAATGATTATATTTCCTAGTCACAAATGGCACAAGGTAAGTAAAGTCACAAAAGGTATCAGAAAGACATTGGTGGGTTGGATTGTAGGAAAACCTTTTGTATAATGACCACAATACGATACCTCATCATAGATAAACCAGACGAAGTCTATCTTAAAATAGAAGCTGACGCTGATATTCGGAGAGAGTTATCAGAATATTTTTGTTTTGAAGTCCCAGGATATAAGTTTATTCCAGCTTATAGAAATAG
>Ga0222632_1001019_pt1 | contig 11730 bp, 10 predicted proteins | sample AntAcemetageno46_FD_179828 | JGI IMG/M metagenome (GOLD analysis project Ga0222632, IMG submission 179828) | Saline water microbial communities from Ace Lake, Antarctica - #46 | ecosystem: Environmental > Aquatic > Non-marine Saline and Alkaline > Saline | place: Antarctica: Ace Lake | collected...
AGTTCTCTGGATTTACTGATCACCGGATCCTTACTATTTTCCCACTGATCAATTGCCAGCGGCATAAATGATGCTCACGCTTGAGGGAAAGTCGTAACTATGCTCTTTTCCTCAATGCCCGATGCTGAAGACCTCAGCTCGTTTCTCGAAATCCTCCAACAACTCGTGCGTGAGCCATCCGTGGTGGGCAATGAAGACTCCTTCTTTCGCGTGATCCGCCGTGAGTTGGAAGAGGTAGAGGTCGATGTCGAATGCCACCTTGGGGTTCTGATCGCCAGAGGGAAGCAACCGAACGGCGTCCTGCTTTCCGCCCATATTGACCGGCATGGACTTCTCTGCACGGGACCCAACGAATTTCAATATGCCGCCTTCATCGCTTCCAACCGAGGGGAACTCACGGGTAACTCAGTTTCCGAGCAAATGATGGATAGCATCGCGGATCGGTTCAGTGGACAGCGCGTTCAGGCTCATCTTCCTCACGTAGGGACCTACATTGGACAAGGTGTCATATCCTCTTCTTACCTCTGCCCCAAGCGCAACAACCTGATCTTTGAAATTGCGGGGCTCGAATACCTTCAGCCCGGAACGCCCATCTCTTTTCTGGATCGGCTCAAAGTCAACGAGGGTCATATCTCTGCGCAGCTGGACAACGTCCTCAGTGCGGCGATCATCATTTACCTCTTTCGCCAAGGCTTTCAAGGCACTGCACTTTTTACGGCACAGGAAGAAGCGGGTCGCAGCTGGCGATACGCCCTTTCCTGGTTCCAGCGCGAAAACATCACCACCCGCCGCCTCCTCGTGCTCGATACCAGCCCCTATCCCGACCAAGAGACCGCCGAAGCACAGGAAATTGTTCTCCGCAATAAAGATGCCACAGCAGATTTTGACTCAGACCTCACACATGAAATTGAGCAGCGCTGCATCGATTTGGGCATACGCTATACATTTAAAGACAAGTGGATTGAGGGCCAAAATAAGGATCGCGAGAAACCGTTTTCCCTTGGTCGGACCGAGCTCGGCCGCCTCGCCGACGCTACGGCACACCAAATAAATGGAACCACCATCCAAATTCCCACCATTGGGTATCACACAGCCAAAGAAACCGCCTCAATCGCCTCTGTTCGCGCCGTTATCAGACTGCTCCGCACCTATGTAAACAAGTAGGCGACGCAAACTGTAGGCCACTCGATTCTTAGCATTCATTTCCATCAAGGAGGTCCTGCTTCTTCTTGGAGGGGAGGGTAGATGGGTTACACCTTAATGGACTATACTTGCACAACCTATGAGACTGCGGCATTGCCCGGTGGTTCAGAAGTCGTCAACCTCATGCATTTTACGGAATGGTTACCGACCCAAAAGATTTCTTTGTATTTTATGCCTCCCCTGAACGGGATGCGGATTTGCTTTATTGGAGCGGCTTCCGCGCACCCGATTCGTTTCTGGCCTTTGAGAGTGAGGGCAAGCGACATGCGGTATTATCATCGCTCGAGTTCGACCGAGGGCAACGGGAGGGACGGTTCGATGAAGTTCTCTCCCTCGAGCAGGTCATTGTTGATTCGGGGACGGAAAATGATATCGCTGGGCGCATTCTTTGGCTGGCGGAGAAATACAAGGCATCCCGTCTTGCTCTACCCGACGACTTTCCTGCCCGAATCGCTTTCGATCTGGAGAAAAGAAGCGACCTTCCCCTTCACTTGGTGGAACGGCCGATTTGTGTGGAGAGAGTCAGGAAAACAGCCGAAGAACTCGAATCGATCCGACGGGCGAACGCTGTGATCGGTGAAGCGTATTCTGCGGTGGAGGAAGTTTTGGGTGCGGCAACCATCCAGGGAGATTTGATTTATTCGGAAGGAGAACCTCTGACTTCTGAGAAGCTGCGGGCCCTGATCGGAACAACCTGCCTTCAAAAAGGATGCTTGGCCGAGGGAACGATTGTCGCAGGAGGCGACCAGGCCTGTGATCCTCATGAAAGAGGCAGGGGACCACTCCCCGCGAATTCAATGATCATCGTTGACATCTTTCCTCGTGAGGAAACGTCGGGCTATTATGGGGACATGACGCGCACCTATCTAAAAGGGCGGGCCAACGATGAGCAGAGAACTCTCTATAACACCGTTCGCGAGGCTCAGGCCAAAGCACTGGATGGCATTCGAGGGGGTGTCGATGGCATGGAAATCCACTCCATGGTTGTGGACTATTTTGAGGGCAAAGGTTTTCAAACCAGTCGTGACGAACGGGGGTATTTCGGGTTTTTCCACGGAACCGGTCACGGCTTGGGTCTGGAGATACACGAAGAGCCCCGGGTCTCGCGTCAGAGCTCTGTGTTGGAGGAGGGTATGGTCATCACGGTGGAGCCGGGTCTTTACTACCGGGGGCTCGGAGGGTGTCGAATCGAAGATGTGGTTTGCGTTCGCCAAGAAGGAGTCTCCATGCTCTCGAATCACCCTCAAAATTGGGAGATTGAATGAAGCGGGGAGAATTTTACTCATGATGGATATCAAAACAATTTTGCAAAAGGTTCGGGACCGAAAAGTCTTGGTGATCGGAGATATCATGCTCGATCACTACGTCTGGGGGGATGCCTCGCGTATTTCTCCTGAGGCGCCGGTCCCCGTCGTGGACGTGACGAAAGACTCCTATGCCGCTGGGGGTGCGGCCAATGTAGCGCTGAATGTAGCCTCTCTGGGTGGACGGGCGGTATTGGCTGGATGGACGGGAAACGATGAAGCGGGGTTAAAATTGGACGAGATCCTGGCCAAATTCAGCGTTCAGCGCTTGGAGGGCTTTGTCGCTGATGACCGCACAACGATCCGCAAGACCCGCATCATGGTGCGCAATCAGCAGCTCTGCCGGATTGATCGGGAGGGTAGCCTACAGGACTACAGCATGGAGGCAGAATCCGTGATCACCCGGTTGGAGGAATTTCTCCCAGCTGTCGATGCAGTGGTGTTTTCGGATTACGGAAAGGGATCCATCACCGAGGCTCTGGTGGAGCGCATAGCCAAGGGCGCAGCAGAGAGAGGCATTCCGGTTTCGCTCGATCCGAAGCCACGTCGCAGGCTCCAATTTTCCGGCTTGGACTTGTTGACTCCCAACCGGGCGGAAGCACTGGAGTTGGCGGGCTTCTCACCCCACCTGAAAGGCGAGTTCCCAGCCGAAGAGGTCTGTGCTCGTATTTGGGAGAACCATCGCCCGAAACATTTGGTGATCACTCTGGGGGCAGACGGAATCCTCATCAGTAGCAATGGTACGGTCGAGGGAATCATTCCGACCTTTGCCAGGCAGGTATTCGACGTTTCCGGCGCGGGAGATACGGTGATCGCTTCTCTTCTTTTGGCTCTATCCGCAGGCGCGGATCTGTCGCTCGCCGCCCGGTTTGCGAATCTGGCCGCGGGTGTTGTCGTCGGGAAAGTGGGAACGGCAGTAGTTACGGGTGCGGAGATCAGCGAATACCTGGCGCGTCATCCTGACTTGGCTTTGGGTGAGGGAGAACACAACTGAAAGTGGCTGCAGGATCTGGAAAAGCCGTCTTCCTCGATCGGGATGGAACACTGATTCGCGATTGTGTCTATCTCTCCGATCCTAACAAAGTAGAACCATTGCCCGGTGCAGCCGAGGCTTTGCGCCTTCTGCGGCAGGCCGGCTACCTACTGTTCCTTTTCACAAATCAAAGCGGCATTGGCCGTGGTTACTTCACGCAAGAGGAAGCCGATGCGTGCAATCGGGAGACTGAGAAGCGGCTTGGCCTATCTCCCGGTTTTGACGGAATTTGCGTCGCACCGGAGACGCCGGAGGAGGAACCTGTCTATCGCAAACCCTCGCCAAAATACATCCTGGAAATGATCGAAGCTCATCGTTTGGACTCTCAGAGAGTATGGATGCTCGGCGACAAGAAAAGCGATGTGGAGGCGGGCTTGCGCGCTGGAGTTTCAGGAATACGGATCGGAGAAAGGGATGCTGATAAGAGGCCTGAGGTGCCAACCTTTGCGTCGGTTTTTCGTTTTACAGAATGGCTGCTCCGGCAACCATTCGAGAAAAGAGACAAACAGTTTTTTGGGGAATAGAAATGAACGAGGACAATAGCAGTCGCGGGATTGAATCTCTCTACCGGATCAGCAGTCTGGTCGGTGAGACGGAGGATCCTCAGGACGCTCTCTCAGTAATTCTGGAAGAGATGGTTCGTGTTTTTGGGTCAAGCAGTGCTTCGGTTGCACTGGTACATCCCGACAGCCGGGAACTGCGGATCGAGGCTGCAAGTGGGTTGCCAGTGGATGCGATGAATTTCCCACTGAAACTGGGAGTCGGCGTCACGGGTTGGGTCGCGCTGCACGGCGAGCCCTTGCTGGTTTCCGATACCCTCAAAGATGCCCGGTATGTTGCCTTGCGCCCAGGTGTCCGCAGCGAGGTTGCCGTGCCGATGGAGGATCGGGGACAAGTCATTGGCGTGGTGAACTTGGATAGTGATCAACCGAATACTTTTTCGGAGGAAGATGTTCTTCTTCTTCGTTTGCTGACCCGCGAAGCAACTCGGGCAATTCAGCAACTCTGGATGGTGAGACAACTTCGCTCCACCGCCCAGCAAATGGAGACCTTGCTCGATGTCGGTCGATCCATCGTTTCCAAAAAGGACCTGGCAACGGTTCTGGATGCGATTGCTGCGGCGACCAGAGACCTTATCGAGTCTCGGTTTGCCGCAATCTTCCTCCTCGATGAGAGTGGAGAATTTCTGGAACTGTGTTCCATCCGGGGAGACGGTTGGGGAGATCCCTATCAGGAAAAATTCTCCTTGGATGAGAGTTCGGTTGGGACAGCTATCCGGCATCGCCGCCAAGTCGAGGTGATGGACTTGGCGCGCACCGAAGAGCATCATTTTGTGCCTGTTGTCCAGAAGTTTGGTTTGGTTTCGATGCTGGCCACCCCGCTGACATTTGAAGATCGGGGAATTGGTGTTTTATGTGCCTACACCGACTCGCTGCATCGCTTTAACAATAATGAAAAGAAAGTTATGTTAGGTCTCGCCAGCCTGGGGGCCGTCGCTATTGAGAACTCTCGTTTGTACCGCCGAATTTTTGAGTCAGAGGAAAAGCTGAATCGTAATGACAAATTGACTACACTGGGTCTGCTCTCAGCGGAAATTGCACATGAGATCCGCAACCCGCTGACGGTTATGCAGCTTTTATTTAAATCCATTGAATTTGACTTCCCCGAGGACGACCCCCGCAACGAAGACATCCGTATCATTGGGGATAAGATCTCAGATCTGGAGCATATCGTCGGGCGAGTTCTTGATTTTGGAAAATCCGGAGATGGAATGAGAGGTCGGTATCCTCTGGAGGCTGTGGTCAGGGAAACTCTTCAGCTCGTTCGCATGAAGCTGTTTCAGGCGGATGTGCGCCTGGTCTTCACTCCTCATCCGGATGCCCAGGAGAGCGAGGTGGATATAAATAAGGGGCAGATTCAGCAGGCCCTTTTAAATCTGATTATCAACGCAGTTGAGGCCATGCCGCAGGGGGGAGAGATCCGCATCCGGTTGGACCCGGAAGAGGGCCGCCGGGTTCGCATTTCAATCGCCGATACGGGCCGAGGAATTCCCAGAGAAATGGGAGATAGGATCTTCGAGTCCTTCCTTACCGGGCGCAAGGATGGTTCAGGACTTGGGTTATCGATCACAAAACGAATAGTTCGTTCCCATCGTGGTGACATAAGTCTCTCTTGGACAGGAGGAAAGGGCACTTGCTTTGAGCTCTGGCTTCCGACAGTCGGGCGCTGATTGGTGGTTTCCTGTTACGGCAATGTAACAGAGAGCCGGGTGTTTGGCCTTGTTCCCAAACGGTCCGTATCCGATCAATAAAAGACCGGAAAACTTCCGGTTACAAAGATACTCAAAACCTAAATCAGAAAAACTGAACGCATGAACCAGAAACTAAAACTCTTCTCCTCCATCGGACTGGCAGTCGGATTGGCTGTATCCTCCGTAACGGCGGATACCATCGTGATCAAAGGATCCGATACACTCGGTGCCAAAATGGTCCCGCAAATCGCGGAAACCTTTAAAGCGCAAAACCCATCGATTGATTTTGCGATCGCTGCCGAGGGATCCTCGACCGGCGTTGCAGCCATCATCGACGGGACTGCTGACATCGGAATGTCCAGCCGTGACGTGAAAGATTCGGAAATGGCCAAGGCAGAAGCCAACGGCGTAAACATCATGAAGATCACGGTGGCTCTCGACGGCATCGGCATCATTGTCAATGAGTCGAACCCCATCACCGAAATCAGCCTCGACCAAGTCGAAGCGATTTTCTCTGGTGATGTAACGGATTGGGCATCCATGACTGGAAAGCCAGGTCAGATCTCCTGCTACACACGGAACACTTCTTCCGGAACCTATGCCGTGTTTAAAGAACTTGGCATGGACGGTCGCGAATACGCTGTTAACTCCCAGAAAATGGCCGGTAACGAGCAAATCGCCTCCGAAGTAGCCAACAACCCGAACGGAATCGGCTATGTTGGGCTAGCCTACATCAAAACACCTGGAGTAAAGGTCATCCCCGTTGACGGAATGGGCCCTGACAATTCTAAGTATCCTTTGGCTCGTCCTCTCTATTACTTGACCAATGGTTTCCCAACCGATGCTGACGTCGCGAAGTTCCTGAACTTCACTCTCAGCTTGGCTGGTCAGCAAATCGTCAAGAAAGTTGATTTCATTCCTGTTAAATAAAACCACAGGAATCTAACGTTTTGGAGGATCGCGGGTACTTTTATCCGCGGTCCTCCTCTTTTCCGAAAACAATCCTTCCATCAATTACCAGCTCAACTGCAAACTGAGTTCTAATGAATTGGAGAACTAATCATGGGTGAAGAAAAGAGCGAGTTCACGGCCAAGGCGCTCAGCCGTTCGAGTCGATTCCAGTTTCTGGGTCTGAACTCCGGTGACTTCATCCGCTACTTTTTTGGAAGCAATGCCTTTATGGCGCTTCTGATTCTGGCACTGATCACGATCTTCCTCTTCAAGGAGGGCGCTGGTTTCTTTGGCCAATACCGCGAGGATCTCACAGTATACCAACGCGCTGGCCTCCAATACGTCGACATCGTCGGCGAACAGACGGGGGACTACATTGCCCTCAAGCAATTTTACGACAAGATCCGCAACGACCAAATTACTGTTTTCTACGATGAGGGAATGGAGTTTTCCGAGGTCAAAGACAAGCTCTCGGGCGAATTTGAATTTGGACAGAAATTCTCGACGGCAGGACGACCTTTGGAGCAACTCCTCTCCCGCATGCGGACAATCGCCAAAATTACAAAGGATGATTATTACTCCAACAAGGCTAATTTGGAGCGGCGGGCCAACCTGATGGCCTCCGGCAAGGAGGACCTTGTCGATAGCGTTCCGGTGGTTGATTTTAATGAGGAATATTGGCGCGAGAGGGTAGAGCCCTTAAAAGCCAGTTTCGACGAGTACCTTGAGGTTACGAATAAGCTCGAAGCTGAATTGGCGGCACTTGTTGATAAGGTGCCCGATGCGACTTTGGAAAAATACCAGAAAGATGTGCAGAAGTTCCGCACGCTTTTGGCTCAATATCTCGAGACATTTCCGGGTTATGTGGATAAACTGCAGAATTGGGAACAGTTTGAATCGGTTCCCATGTATCGATCCGTCCTTTCTTTTCTCTTCGGAAAGCAATGGCTAACCGGGACGACCTGGCAGGAATTTTATGGCATTCTCCCGCTGCTGTCGGGATCCTTCCTGATTGCGGTGATCGCCATTACGATCTCTGTTCCATTTAGTGTGGGTGCTGCGATTTATGTAAACCAAATCGCGAGTCGAAGAGAGCAGAACATCATAAAACCCTACATTGAATTTGTTGAGGCACTGCCTTCGGTCGTCTTGGGGTTTTTCGGAATCGTTGTCTTCGGAGAACAGCTGCAAAATTTGCTCGGCCTCGAACAGAGACTCAATGCTTTTGTCGCCGGCGTGCTCCTTGCGCTCATGGCAGTGCCGACGATTTTTACTCTTACGGAAGATGCAATCAACAACGTCCCAAGAGCCTTCAAAGAGGCCTCATTTGCAATGGGTGCTACCTCACTGCAAACGACGATTCGAGTGATCGTCCCGTCTGCCCTTTCAGGAATTATCTCTGCCTGTCTGCTGGGCTTCGGGCGGGTGATTGGGGAAACAATGGTGGTCCTTCTCGTGGCGGGTAATCGAATCAAAATCCCCGATCTGGGTCTTGGTCCGGCCGTAATTTTCGAGCCAGTTCACACAATGACGGGGATTATCGCGCAGGAACTACCAGAGGTCGTGAATGGGAGCCTTCATTACAGGGCACTCTTCATGGTGGGGATCGTCCTCTTCTTTATCGCCCTGCTTATTAATTACATTGCCCAGAAGATCTTGAAGCGTTTTCGGGTTTCAGCTGATTGAGGAATTAATATGGACCATTCTTCAACCGATAAAGAAAAAGTGCTGAAATCGCCCTTCGGCAAGAAGCCAACTCGTGCAAAAACGACTCAGGCGATTGCATTTTGGTTTTTCCGCCTGATCACTTACGGGATTGTCCTTTTCGCGACCTATATTTTTGCGGACATTACTTGGAATGGCTCTAAGACCATTTTTCGTCCCTCCTTTCCTTTCGTAAACACCCAGTTTTTCACAGGATTTCCGGAAACGCTCTATGTCTTCGATTGGTATACAATCGAGACGGAAGAAGGTCCTAAGGAGATGTCGGGCGAGGAGTTCAGTCGGGAGGTTCGCGACCAAAACCGGAAAATTGCTCAGGTTGATTACCACAACGGAAAATTTACATTTCTCTTTAACTATGAGGAACACCCGCCGATCAATCCTCAAGATTTTGCCGCCTTTTTAGCGGAAAACGGCGTAAACTTGCAGGTTCTTGCCTATCAGGAAATGGAGAAGTCTTCCACGGTCTTCGACGATTGGAGAACCGAGCGAGGGATCCCGCTGACAGACTACATCGGAGCGGAGAACTATGCTTATTCCGGGGGCGGGATCCTGCCCAATATCGTTGGGACCTTCCTTCTGACCATTGGAGCAGTGGTCATCGCTTTAATTCTGGGGACATTTGCGGCTATCTTTTTGAGTGAGTATTCGAAGCCTGGTAAGCTCCTCGATACGATTCGATTGTCCATCCTGAACCTGGCGGGAGTGCCTTCCATCGTCTTCGGTATATTTGGATTTGGTGCCTTTGTTCTTACGGCACCGATATTCACTGATTCTCCGAGCGACTCCTCCTATTTTACGATCACTACACCGATTAAGAACGTGGAAACCGTAGAGATCATTCCGCGATTGGAGGCTGAGGAAATTGCCGACCAATCGACCATGGAAAAGTTTCCGCGTGCTCAGGATTTTTTCGTGAGAACGGAACAATGGAAGCTCTTCGGTATCCCTCTTCCGGGTAAGGAGATCATGTCGGTTACCCCGACTTCGAACTCCAATGCAACGGATGGTTCTGTGAGGGTTGTCGACTCGGTTATCTTTAGCTTTGAAGGGTGGAATGTATCCTTGCTGGCGGGTGCCTTTACCTTGGCCTTCATGGTTCTTCCTGTAATCATTGCCGCGAGTGAGGAGTCCCTGAAATCGATTCCGCAAGGTTTTCGCGAAGGATCATTGGCACTTGGTGCAACAAAATGGACGTCGATCCGAACGAATGTATTGCCCTATGCGTTGCCCGGGATTCTTACGTCTTCGATTCTCGGCATCACCCGCGTTGCGGGGGAAACAGCTCCAATCATGTTTACTGCAGCCTACGCATCGGCTCCCGGCATGCCTTGGGATGGCGGCTTTTGGAATATGTTTATGCAGCCTGTGATGGCGCTTCCCTATCACATCTACGTCGTGAGCTTGAAAATCCCGCAGAACGAATACACCGAGAAAATGCAGTATGGCACCGCATTTGTATTCATGATTATAGTGGGGCTGATCGCTTTTGCTTCCATCGTCCTCCGTGCCCGCGCTCGCAAGAAATATCAGTGGTAATCATTCCTTTCATTTATACCTGAATTCACCATGCAAGAAAACGAATCATCCACCGTCACCGCCACACCTCCAATTATCGAGATAAGCGACTTCAGTTTCAATTATGGAGAGAAGCAGGCCCTGTTCAATATCGACATTTCGATGGCGGAGCGTGAGGTCACTGCGTTTATCGGACCTTCCGGGTGTGGTAAAAGTACGCTTTTGCGCTGTTTGAATCGGATGAATGACCTGGTGAGTATCGCCCGAATTACCTCCGGTCAGATTGGCATCAAAGGGGTGGACATCAACCACGAGGATGTTGATGTGATCGAACTGCGGAAGCGGGTGGGTATGGTCTTTCAGAAATCAAATCCATTCCCAAAATCAATCTACGAAAACATTGCTTATGGTTTGCGGATTCAGGGAACTAATAAACGCTCACAATTGGATGAGGTAGTAGAAAACTGCTTGAGGGGAGCCGCCCTCTGGGATGAGGTCAAGGATCGCTTGAACGACAGCGCTCTTGGTATGTCGGGAGGGCAACAACAGCGACTCTGCATCGCCCGTGCCCTGGCGGTCGAGCCGGACATTTTGCTTATGGATGAGCCGTGTTCTGCTCTCGATCCCATCGCTACGGCAAAGGTTGAAGAATTGATTTCCGAATTGAAGCAGAAGTATACCATCGTGATCGTTACCCACAACATGCAGCAAGCGACTCGCGTTTCCGACCGAACTGCTTTCTTCTATCTTGGTAAGTTGATCGAATACGATTCAACCGAGAGAATTTTCATGAATCCGAAAGAAGAACAGACCGAAGCCTACGTATCCGGTCGGTTCGGTTAAGAGGAGTACTATTTCAGTTAACCAAGAACTTATTAGGAATTAACCAAGCGAATATAAATGGACCGAAATTTTCACTCAGAACTCAATAAAATCCGGGATGACCTTGTCCTCATGGCAGAAAAAGCCATGCACAACACCAGTAGAGCCATGGAGTCTCTCAAGAATCGAGACGTTACAATTGCCAACGAGGTGATTGAGGCGGATCGGGAAATTGACGAATTGGAAATGAAAATCGACCAGAGCGCGGTTCGCTACATGACGCTGTATCAACCGGTCTCGGGTGATATGCGATTGATCGCAGTGGCGATCAAGAGTTCACACGACATTGAGAGGATCGGTGATGAAGCCTCTAGTATAGCCAAGCGCGTTAGTCGAATTCTCAATTCGGCGGCGAATGGCCATGCGGTTCCGGAGAATCTAGTCTCCATCCCACAATCGGCTAATCTGGCTATCGGTATGTTGAAAGATGCGATTGATGCTTTTGTCGAGGAGGATGTGGAAAAATGTATTTCCATCATCCGTCAGGATAAGCAGGTGGACTCCATGAACCGGAGTAATTTTCAGGGTTTCACCAGCATGCTATCAGAGAGAAAGCATCAGACAGAAACTTTGCTGGAGTTGGTCTTTATCTCTAAGTCGATTGAGCGAATCGCTGACCATGCTACGAACATAGCAGAAGAGGTTATCTATCTTCTCAGTGGACAGGAAGTGCGCCACGCTGGAATTAAAAAAGGCAACGAGCCGCCCCCCCCTATCAGGGTTGTAAAAGAATAGCAGTCGGTCCCTCGTAGGATCTGAAAAGCGGTCAGACGCGAATAGCACTAACTTAGGGGTGCCGTGGACTTAACTGGGAACGGCTGCCGACTTCGCATAAGTATCTGGCAATAAGTAACAAAGACATCCAA
>Ga0222632_1001033_pt1 | contig 11567 bp, 12 predicted proteins | sample AntAcemetageno46_FD_179828 | JGI IMG/M metagenome (GOLD analysis project Ga0222632, IMG submission 179828) | Saline water microbial communities from Ace Lake, Antarctica - #46 | ecosystem: Environmental > Aquatic > Non-marine Saline and Alkaline > Saline | place: Antarctica: Ace Lake | collected...
CACACACACACACACACACACACACACAACACAACACAACACAACACAACACAACACAACACAACACAACACAACACAACACAACACAACACAACACAACCCTAAACCATAAACGCTAAACCCTACACCGACTCTTTTCCATTGCATGTTGCAATCCAGGTGCCCCAGCAAAAGCAGCACAGCAAACATTGGGAGGATCTCTGTGCTCGAGTCGGCCTTCGTAGCCTTGACTCTGTTGCTTGGTGTGATGCGGTATGCTTACACGTGATGCTGCCTGGAACTTCTGTTGTGCGTGACAGTAATCTAGGCTAAACCCTCCCAGCAAGCCGCGATGCTTGCAAGCTTTTTCTGCATCATGAACACGGTGCGCCAGTTTGACGCGCATGCGCCCTACTTCCTATGTTGCCAAGTACATTGGAGGCTTTGGGGCCGGGCTACTTCTTCAACTATTCATGAATGCCTTCTGGTGCTCTATCCCGCCCACCCCGCAATCCTCCATTTTCGAAAAAGACCCCAGCCAAAAAGCAGGCGGAGTGGCGCGAGTTGCACACCGCAGAGGTCATTGCGCACCATTCTGGCTTATTTTCCCACCACTGCAAGTAGCGCCCAGTTTTGCTTGCTCTGTTGCCAGCCTGAGCCGATTCCCGGGTCATCAACTGCCAGGATGTCGCCGTCTACACAGCGGGATCCTTACAGACTACCAGCTTGGTTGGGGTAAGCCATCAACATGGTTTGCAAGACGTGCTGGTGCTCCCTCGCACTCCAGCGCCTTGTTCCCAGAGGGCTACAGGAGAATAAATCCTCCCAGCGGGCAACTCAAATAGGAGATACAGGGCGAGACCCGACATAAGGCCGATGATGGAAGTCTTCACACTTTTACATCGAATCCTAAATCGATGTGTCCGCCCCCCCCAGTTGCCAATCCAATGCGCGCTCACATGTTTGGGCTGCCATTGAACAAAAGCGACCCTTTGAGACTAGGTCTTCCACCATTTTTCCATTTTCTCTCGCCGCAACAGAATGTGGCCTTGTCTGGTAATAATAACATACCCCTGGCCATGGGCCTGGGCCTGGGCCTAGGCGGCAGAGACACCATCAGGCACGCCTCGATAATATATCCACGAGCCTCTGGCGGCAGGCCCAGGCCCACGGGATGTGGCATGCCCAGGCCTGGTCCCTGGGCCGCCCGCAGATATATTACTAGACCTCGATAAGACAGCCGCGGGCCAGGGCCCTGGGCCCATGCGATCGACCGAAAATATACTATGGAGGCAGGCATAGTAATATATACGCGGGCCCATGCAAAGGGCCAGGCCCAGGCCCAGCCCCAGGCCCAGCCCCAGGCCCAGGCCAAGGCCCAGGCCCAGGCCCAGGCCTTTGCCCAGGCCCAGGCCCAGGCCCTGGCCCAGGCCCTCGGTAAAGAGGCGCAGGCCACGCATATACTGTACTTCAACACTATATCATGGCCAAGCATTGGACGCAGGCCCAGGGCAGGGGCTCGGGCCCGATCATATATTTGATATGCCCCTTCCCAGGCCAAAAAATCTAATACAGCCTTTGGGCCTGAACCCTGAACCATAGTGGAATCGCGAGCGATAGTTGACGGTTTGGCCGCACGCTGAGAGCTGAGCGCTTGTAGGGCCAGCGATGCTTGAGGTTGGCTTGATAGCGCATCCCAGCACATGCGGCGATAGCGCAGTTGGCAGCGCGTAGGTCTCATAATCCTAAGGTCGTGAGTTCGATCCTCACTCGCCGCACTTTTTGTAAACGTCGGCTTTACGCTCCGACGTCCTGTGGGCAATGGAACGGATCGTATGCGGGAGCAGCAATGCTGGTCCCGTCTGCTTCTGAGAGACGCGCGCGCTACGCATATAGCTGCCAACGTACAGGAGTGCAGCACGTTGGGGTTGCCCCCTTTGCCGCTACTACGAGCCGCGGCGCGACTTGACGTAGTTAAGTGCAGGGGCCGAGCATTCATAAAACACCCCCTGCGGGACTCGAACCCGCAATCTTCGGATTAGAAGTCCGACGCCTTGTCCATTAGGCCAAGGGGGCACTGAGATGCTTGCATGTTGCCCGCTACTCCTACGCGCCCACGTTTGCTTCCCCTGGTGATCTGCGAGGACTGGATCGGGTTCTGGCGGCGGCGGCGGGAGTGGTTGTGGGCCATGCCTGCGCGCATCGAACGCGAAGTTGGCAGGCGGACTGGCGCTGCACTGCCAGCAGCAGCGGAGTGGCGCAGTGGTTAGCGTGTTGGGCTCATAACCCAAAGGTCCGTGGATCGAAACCACGCTCCGCTACGTTTTCAACCAACCCGAAACGGCAGCACGTGCGGGGTTACATTCCCCGCGGTGCGCTCTGGTTGTATCTAATTCGCACCCGCAGCGCGAGAAAGCGGCAGTGACGCGGCGCAACCACCTGGGTGGCATGTGACCTCGTGGTGTAACGGTTAGCACTCTGGACTCTGAATCCAGCGATCGCGGTTCAAATCCGCGCGAGGTCTCCTTTGCGTTTCGCCTTTGGCTGTCAAGGCTTGTCCCGAGTATCGTGCATTGTGGATGTTTGTCGTGAGGGGAGGCTTGCGTTCCGACACACGCTGGCGCCCGCCGATGCGTCGCGCAGCAGTTGCCCACGTTCGAAACCTTCGAGAATAAAATGTCCACACCAGGAGTCGAACCTGGGTTGTCGCGGCCACAACGCGACGTCCTAACCACTAGACGATGTGGACTTCGGGTATCTGCGTGGCGCGCGCGCGCAACTGCCATGCAGTGCGCAATGCTCCCCATGTAAAGCCAAGAAAGCTACCCAAACACGCCCCAAACGCGCCCTGCCGTGGCACTCTGCAGGCCAACTCACGCGCAGAGCCCCCTCCCTGACGGCTATGTCATGATCCTTAGATCCTGCATGCAAGGGGCCCATGTTTATCCTCGGCCTTTACACAAAAGGTAGCATAAAAGTGTGACACCTGTGGGGTTCGAACCCACGCCCTTGCGGACTGGCGCCTGAAGCCAGCGCCTTAGACCACTCGGCCAAAGTGTCTTGAATGCACCCGCCCCACGACAGCGTAAGTGGCTTGTTTCGCCAAGCAGCAAAACGAAACACACCAGCTCCAGCTGCGCGCGCGCGCGCGCTAAGAGGCCGCCTGGGAAGACCTTAGGGTGCTGTCGGCTTTTTCGGTTTGGTGGTAGGTGTTATCTTGCGGTGTTGTTGCCTCACTGACCCAATGCCGTGAGGTCCCCAAAGGCCCTGCACTGGCTGTGGGCAATGCAATGTTCACCGTAGCCATTTTGGCTCAAGGTACAAGTTGGGCTGATGCGTTAACGCAAGCCTTTTTTCAACTGTGTTGCGGGCTTGCGCGCTTGCCCACCTGCGCTCGCATACGCATTCGCGGGCACGCACTCGTGCGCCGCGCATGTCACGCGCACAGCACACGCCACGCACGCCGCACGCGCTGCGCCAGGGCCTCGCACCCAACACGCGCTGCGCCGTCTCCGCAGGGGAGCGAAGCCAGGGCTGGCTGGCGGTCAGTACGTGCTCTTGGAAAAGCACCGCCAAACATGATACCTTCATCCGCCCGATCCCCGCAAGCCATATAAAACATGACCCTTGCCCCTCCCACGTCACGGGTTGGCTTGCATGGATGGTTTGCTGGTGTGCGACGGTCGGTTTTGAAAACAGCGCCGCGCCAACTGCCAAAAAGCGAAAGTGACACCTGTGGGGTTCGAACCCACGCCCTTACGGAATGGCGCCTTGAGCCACCGCCTTAGACCGCTCGGCCAAAGTGTCTTGGCAGCACAACGTCGCACCCGCATTCCAAGATCATCGGTCGAAACGCTGCACGGCTGCAGCGCGTACCCCCCCCCCGCAGCTGACCGACCCCAGCGGGTGCGAGCAGCACGCGCGGGAGTGTCGCCACGTGCGCGTAAAGCCCACCTGCAGATCTCCTACGATATATAAGCCGCGTGGCCTTGCACTCCAAGGCCCGCCTAGCTCAGTCGGCAGAGCGCAAGGCCCTTAACCTTGTGGTCGTGGGTTCGAGCCCCACGGTGGGTGCTTTTTAGGATGCCCTTCAAAGCGCAAGGCGCGGCCACGCCCCCGACGCGCCGAAATGCAAGCATCAGCCCACTTTGCAAAGCGACTGTGCATTTTTGTGTCTGCCCGCTATCGATGCCCGCGACCAGCGCTGAGCTCGACGAAAACCATAAAGGGAGTCCTCACTGCGTCCAGTCGCTCCCCTTTTCGGCCGCACACCTGCCCAAAGTGCGATTGCCTGCCCAGGCACTCTGTAGTCGCAAGCTCCCTTAGCTCAGTGGTTAGAGCGATGGTCTTATGAGCCATAGGTCGTGGGTTCGAGCCCCACAGGGAGTATTTCCTTTGCTATGCACGCCTCTAGTTTCACTGCGCCCGCGGAGTGAGAGGCGCAAAGATGTTGCCAGGAGTGGTCGAAGATTTTGTTTGAGAGCTGCGCCCCGTTTGCGCTAAAATTCGCTTAGGCCCCTATGTGCCAAGCTGGGCCGCCGCTATACTAGAGATATTCGCATCGCGGCTGCGATGCGCCTGTTGGCCTAATGGATAACGCGTCGGCTGTCGGAGCTGGAGATTCCAGGTCCAAGTCTGTGGCAGGTCAATTTTGACGCACCGCGGCGTGCATGGCAGCACAGATACCATCCTAGTAAGCCTAACCTTCTTTGCACACTTTTCCGTTTACGCGCCAGCGCCTCCAACTGAGTCTTGTGTGTCCATTGCAGCCGTCGCTCCCAGATGCGGCTCAACCCACAAAGGCGGAAGCGTTCCTCCCTCTCAAGGCTTCCATAGCTCAGTTGGTTAGAGCGTGAGGCTGTTAACCTCAAGGTCGGGAGTTCGAGCCTCCCTGGGAGCGCCTTTTCGGACGCTCTGCGTTTCGGCCAAAAGCTAGGCGCTGCTCCAGGCTTCCCGCCTGTGACGGTTGTAACAGCCAGGCCTGCGTTGCGTGCCGAACGTGAAGGATGGCAGTCTTTTTGAAGCTCTGCCAGTTGGTCTCATAGCTCAGTTGGTTAGAGCGTACGGCTAATAACCGTAAGGTCCGCGGTTCAAGCCCGCGTGGGACCACTTTTGCCCTTGCTTCACTTCAGGCCCCCAGTTGCGGACTGCCTAGGGCTCAGATGTATATATATGTATATATATATATATATATATATATATGTACATATATTTTTATGTATACCCGCGTGCTCGGCCACGCGCTGGACCTGCGTGGGAACGGATATATTAGCAGGCGCCTTCCTAATATGGGTGTCTAGATAATAACCGCACGCCTGCCTATTAATAGGCCTCCCTATAAGAGAGCCTTGCTCGGATGAAATCCGCTGAGCCCAGCCCGCTGATACATAAATAAACATATATATACATATCCGTGGGCCGTGCTCTCGCCGCAGACTCAATGCGGAAACGCCTGCCCTTAAAAATAAGCCCCCACTGGGGATTGAACCCAGGACCTTCAGTTTACAAGACTGACGCTCTGCCACTGAGCTATAGAGGCCGCTGATAGCTCCCACGAGGCGCCGCCTGGAAAGGGATGCGAAACGAAGTTGCCAGCACCCCGCCGATCCAACTACACTGAGCAGTGGCAAGCGTTGTCGGAGCCTCCTTAGCTCAGTTGGCAGAGCATGCGCTTCGTAAGCGTATGGTCGTGGGTTCGATCCCCACAGGGGGCTTTATCGATTCTCAGCTATTGCCTCAAGGCTCACCCGCACGGTTGTGCAACACCCTTGCTGACTCTTAGCCGTTTGCGCGCTTCGGTTTTACAAGCATCGGGCGTTCGTCGGTCGCGCGCGTTACTTTGCAGGCGTGGCGCGGACGCACCATGCGGCGCCACTGGCAGGACGACCACGACCACGTCGTTATGGCTGGGGTTGCGCTCTTGTTGCTTCCCTTCCTTCCTCCAGCTTCGGCAGCGCTCGGCCACAGGAGAATTTTTAGGTTGGCTATCAAATTACCTTCAAACCTGCCGCGGCGCCCGCCGCTCCTTCGGGTTTGTCGTTGGGTGGATGCTGGCAACGAGTCACTTTGCCCGAGTGGTTAAGGGGGTGGACTTAAGATCCACTGCTGGCAACAGCGCGTGGGTTCGAACCCCACAGGTGACATTTTCGCTGCATCTGCTTCCCTGGCGGCGCGGAGCTGGCTCTGTTCGCGGAGTGTGCGCAGGTGGGGACCGAAGCATCAAAATGACCCCGGCAGGACTCGAACCTGCAATCCCCGGCTCCGTAGGCCGATGCCTTATCCATTGGGCCACGGGGCCACGTGCACGAGCTGCAGCTATGAGCGCACAGCTCCCGCTGACTTGCGCCACGCATCTACCACCTTGTTCGTCGACGCGGTCATTAAGACAACCCGCTTCTTAACAAAGCATGCGCAAGGCCTGTGTGAATTACAGCTCGCCCCGTTCGGTGCACAGTCTTGCGAGTTGCAGGCGCAGTCCGACATGCCTCGGGCGTGGTACTAGCTTTTTGTAAGCGCGTGCCACCGTCTTTGCCATACGCGTCTGGATGTTTTCGGACACCTGCAGCCGTGCCTGAACTGCAGGTGTCCGAGTGCCAGACCCAGCGTAACTTTGCCCTGCCCTTCCTTGCGGGGCGGCGCCCCCACAGCCCGTACTTGCAAGCCGTCGATAGCTCAGTTGGTAGAGCATCTGACTGTAGAAAACTGCAGCAATCAGATGGTCCCTGGTTCGATTCCGGGTCGACGGATTTTGCTGCAAACGATTGCTTCTAGTAGAAATGCGCGCTGCCTCCGCAACTGCAAAAATCGACACCGAGGGGATTCGAACCCCTGCGGGCAGAGCCCAATGGATTTCGAGTCCATCTCCTTAGCCGCTCGGACACAGTGTCATGTTAACACGGCGCGAACACCCGCCCGCAAGTGCAGGGATGCTCCTGCGAAGTCCTTTTCTACTATTTTTGCTCTTCGGTGTGGTATCTCCCGCCGCCGCCGCCGCCGCCGCCGCCGCCGCCGCCGCCGCCGCCGCCGCCGCCGCCGCCGCTCCGATGATGGCTTCAATCGCGCTCTGCCCTTGCATTACTCCCAGTAGAAGCTTCACGGTTGCAGCTTTGTACTGAGACCGCTGGCCGTACCGAACACAAACTTGGGCGAATGATCCCGCCGAGTTGCCGATTGTCAGCAGCTTGCCTCTTTAGCTTAGTTGGTAGAGCACCCGCTCAGTAAGCGGGAGGTCGAGGGTTCGAATCCCTCAGGGGGCTCTCTTTACTTTTGCTTGCGCGTACTTGTTGGGGCCTGTCGCTGTCGAGCGCGGCACGAGCGCAAGCCTTGTAGGACAACTAACTCCCGTGGCCACCGCCGCCGCTTTGGAGCACCCAAGTTTGCTGGATCCAGCGGCTGGCAAACTGACGACACATGCACAACTCGCGCCACGCTCCTGACAGTGCCGCGATAGCTCAGTTGGGAGAGCGTCAGACTGAAGATCTGAAGGTCCCCGGTTCGATCCCGGGTCTCGGCATTTTGTGTCCGTTCGATCTTTCCCCTGGGCCTGCTGCTAGCGATGAACAACAAGGGCGCCAGCCGCTGCCCATTGGCTCCCATCACTTTGCCCGCGCGGAGACACCCCGTGCGCGACGCGCTTTTTCTCCTGCAGGAGGCTAGGCTCAGCCTTGCAGGTGCTCCACTGGCGGCCGAGATCAATTAGCGCAGAGCGGGCACCTTCAGGCGACGACGCCAGGTGATGATGGGATTCTCCTGCAGCAATGGTCCCGCCTCGGTTGGAAGTTTGCAAGATCGAAAAGTATGCGCATGCCGGGAGTCGAACCCGGGTCACAAGCATGGGAGGCTTGTATGATGCCGCTACACTACATGCGCCTTGCCACGCAGGCCCGCGTGTCCAGATGTCACGTAATAGCAACGTCGTCGCGCGCGGCCGTTGCCAATGTTGCACACATTATCCGCACCTGGAAAAAAAAAGGCCGAACTACGAAATTTGCTATTCTAATGAATCACCACGACGACAAGAATGGCAAGTGCAGTGGTAATGTTAAAGAAAAAATCAAAGCACAACGATAGAAACAATTGTTGTTCATATTGTACGGAGGACTCTAAAATTGACGCTACAGCGGCGTGTGCGTCCAGCTTGAATTTGGATCAGAGCTTGGGCTTGCAAGCCGCCGTCCAGCAGCTGCTGCGCGATTGCTGCTGCGAGCACCTGTGGTCTAGTGGCTATGACGTCAGCCTCACACGCTGAAGGTCGCCAGTTCGATCCTGGCCAGGTGTATTTTCGACGGCTTCTGATTTCTGCCTGCGCTCATGGCGGGCACCTGGCAAGCGCGAGGACATCCTGGCAGATCCCTGTGCGCTGCAAATGCGCATCTATCTGAAAGGCCGCGAGTCTCGAATGCAGCGATTACACGCGCGAAGGCGCAAAGGAAGGTGCTTGCTCAGCTGGCTCTTCTTTTTTGGGGAGGTAAAAAAGCACCCACCGTGGGGCTCGAACCCACGACCACAAGGTTAAGGGCCTTGCGCTCTGCCGACTGAGCTAGGCGGGCCTTGGCATAGCCTGTCCGAGTGAACTCTTGCGGGCTCTAGGGGCGCAACTGTGGCGCACGCAAGGCGGTGCAAATAAAAGAATGACACCTGTGGGATTTGAACCCACGCAGCTTGCGCTAGTGGAACTTGAGTCCACCCCCTTAGACCACTCGGGCAAAGTGTCGCTGGAAGTGGTACCGCAGCGGTGCCCCGTGAGCTCGCGAAGGTCTGCCCGCGAGATCCAGCTGGCGCATTCCTCCGTGTCGGCTATTACGACACAAGAAGACAGACGAAGCCACGTCGAGCGGATTAACTTTTCGGACTTATGGGCAGCCGCACTGTCGCTGTATAGCCACTTCCCCGTGACAAGAACCCTCGCCCACCCGTCCCCTAGTGAAGCTGCCCGCGCCGTTGCACCAGCACTTTGATAAAAATGAGGGCAGAGAGATTCGAACTCCCAACCTTCTGATCTGGAGTCAGACGCGCTACCGTTGCGCCATACCCCCAATGAGTTAAGTGTTGTACGGGGCGCCGCAGAAATGATTTGCGACAGCTCGCACCCGCACCTCAACACAGAGTGGAAAGTTGCGCGGCCACGCCGACCAATTCAGGGAACCCTAGCGGCCTTGGCACGCACGCTTATTTAAGTTGCTATTGCCTGCAATAGGGCAACCTCCGAATCTAGATCGAGCAAAGAGCCAATACGCGCGGGCAAGAGCGCGCAATGCAGACACTACCTAGACTATTCGCCCGAAAAAGGCGAGGCAGTTCAAGGTACACCACCAGCAGTTGGGTACATAGCTCAGTGGTTAGAGCGGCTGACTGCAGATCAGCAGGTCCCTGGTTCAAATCCGGGTGTGCCCTCTTTCTTATTCCTGGATTGCGCCGCCCCTGGCAAGACGACGCGACGCGATCACTTGTCACAGGAGCGCTGCTGGCGTTTCTGGGCTGCCGATGTTGCCGTATCTAAAATGACCCTGGCAGGACTCGAACCTGCAATCTTTGGTTCCGAAGACCAACGCCTTATCCATTAGGCCACAGGGCCCACGTAGATAGAGCGATACTCCGCGCCACGAGGGCTGGCGTGAATGTGCGCGGGCGGGCTGCTGCGCAGCTATTTCGAAGCAGGCGCAGCTTGGCGAAACCTTGCGGACGACAGCGTATTGGCAGTGGCGCTGCGTACCTGCATGCAATGCGTTTGCGCTTGCATTGGGAATACCCGCTGTTGTAAGTCGGCTCATTGCGCAGTGCGCGAAAGCGTTCGCCTTGAAGCGGCTTGCACTGCAATCGGATTCCCTTCGGGGATCATCCGTTAAAATTGGAACGATACAGAGAAGATTAGCATGGCCCCTGCGCAAGGATGACACGCACAAATCGAGAAGTGTAACCAATTTTTTTGTATTTTCCTAGAAGATTGGCTCGAGGCCGAGAGGGCCACCAAACACAACGCCGTTGCCTTGTAGACCAGTTTGCCAAAAACCAACCATTTCGGGACCTTGTTCCGAAATCCCGCCGCCCCAAAGACCAGCCGCTAACTGATGATGATGATGATGATGATGATGATGATGATGATGATGATGATGATGATGATTATGACGCTAATGGTGATGATAATGGTGCTGATGATGATGATGACGATGATTGATGATAATGAAGGCAGGGCAGCTGGGAGCCTCCTTGACGAGCCCGTTGCCCTTTTGGACAGCACGGCGCTGGTGGCCATGGCTAATAACACTAAGGCTCGGGGTCGCTGGGTGCCCCCTTGACGGGGCCGTTGCCCATTTGGCCACCTTCCCGATAATGAAGGGCTGCGCGTCGGCAGTCGAAAGCAATCCTTAACAGGCTATCAGAATCCGCCATAGTCTAGCTGGTTAGGATACTCGGCTCTCACCCGAGCGACCCGGGTTCGAGTCCCGGTGGCGGAATTTTAGACGCCTGGGTTAATGCTCGAGTCACTTCGTCCCCTTAAAAGAAAGGCTGGCTCCACAGCACCGCTGGCCGTCCGTAGGCGTGTGGAATGGAGGGCGGCTGCAGGGGGACGTGGGGACACGGCCCACTGCCACACAGCTCCACTGCTACCGCCCTCCGCCACGGCTGGGCTACGCCTCGTTCCTCACTGCCCCACTGCCCACTGCCCAAAAATACGTGGCATCCTCACTCATCTCAGGCGACCACTCGACCAAGGAAACCTCAAAGCAAGACGCGGAAAGCACCCTTGGACGGACAGCGCCCTGAGGCAAGGCGACCTGTGCCCTAAGACGGACCTTCCCAGGTAGCTCCCAACCTCAGTGCTAAAACGACAAAGCCGACAGCACCCTAAGGTCTTCCCAGGCGGCCGCCCACCCAAGTACAGAACCAAAAAAGCCGTCAGCCCCCCAAGGTATTCCCAGGCGGTCGCCCACCCAAGTACGGAACCAAAAAGCCGACAGCACCCTAAGGTCTTCCCAGGCGGTCCCCCACCCCAGTACTAACCGGGCCCTGCGCCGCTTAACTTCGGAGGTCAGAAGAGATCCGGTGCATTCGACGCGGTATGGCCGTCGGCGAGAAGCATGTGGAACCAGCATTGTAGCCAGAACCCCACCGTGCGGTGGTGTAGCAATAGGGCAATGGGTCACTGGGGCTGCGGTGCGCGGCAGGCCGCCTGGGAAGACCTTAGGGTGCTGTCGGCTTTTTTGGGGAGTGCTGGGGTGGAGGGCCGCCTGGGAAGACCTTAGGGTGCTGTCGGGTTTTTGGGTTTGATATCACGCCCTGCAGCACCATCGCCCCATGCCCCTGTCTCAGGCCCAAGGCACCAGGCAACATGCAGCACCTCGTTCTGCGCTGGCAGAACTCCTACCTGGGCTGGCATAACTGCTTTCTGGACTGGCAGCACGCCGTTCGGGGCCAGAACCCTTTCCTGGGCTGGCGTAACGCCGTTCTGTGTCTGCAAAACCCCGTTCTTGGCTTGCAGAGCCGTATGGGGATGGCCGAACGCTAATCTCAGCTGGTAGAACACCGCTCTGCGCTGGCAAAACGGTGTTTCGGGCTGGCAGAATGGGTGTGGGGGTGTGGGGGCGTGG
>Ga0222632_1001041_pt1 | contig 11520 bp, 12 predicted proteins | sample AntAcemetageno46_FD_179828 | JGI IMG/M metagenome (GOLD analysis project Ga0222632, IMG submission 179828) | Saline water microbial communities from Ace Lake, Antarctica - #46 | ecosystem: Environmental > Aquatic > Non-marine Saline and Alkaline > Saline | place: Antarctica: Ace Lake | collected...
CAGAATACTTTGACGGAATGTCATCACGTCTACTAATCCAAAAAATAATCCAGCAAAACTTTCTATCGTCAAGAATTGCTTATAGATATTGATAGAGATAAACAAGAACAATCCATTAGTTAATAAAGTGAATATCACATGAATAGGATTTTTTATCCATACTTTGGGATAAGTCACAAAACATTGGAATCATCAGGAATTTCGTCTGATTTTTTGTTTGAATCGAGTTTTGAGTGTATCAGGAACATGGGTAGCAACTGACACATAACTCTGTTCTACACGATAGCCATGAAGATTGAGTCTAAATGCCATATCCATATCCTCTACTATTGCTGCAGGATTGAATTTATCGATCTGACGGCACGCTTTGGTTTGGATCATCATACATCATCATCGCAACGACACAGTCGACCAGATATTGTACGCTCATTGAATCAAAGCTAGCATATGGTACTCGATTCCCTGCATTAGAGCAAGGAATCAACCGTTTATCGGTCTATAATAACAACTTACTGCAGCGACGTTTTTGTTATATTGAATTCTTCCAAGCATATCGTGCATGGCTTTATTAGAGATCTGCGTATCAGCATCAACAACGAGAAAATAATCTGTCTGTACTAGATCTATCGTATTGTTTATCGTAGCGACTTTTCAAATATTTTTCTCATTTTGGAGAGATATGAATCCGTATTGTTGTTGTTTCGTTTTAATGACATCTGAAGAATTGTCCGTGCTTGCATCATTGATCACATACAGTGTGATATTTTTATGTGGATAACTTATATATATCGAATCAATTGTTTGAGCGACTGTTTCTGCGTCGTTATAACAGGGAACGATAAAAGTCAATGCAATATCGTTCCCGGATTTTATTTTACGCATATAATCTACAACAAATAGTCATAGAACAAACATCATAAAGACAGATATCAATACTAATAACATTGAGCTACTATAAACTAAAATGAAGCAATGATTCTCTCATGCATAGATTTAAGTTCTTCTTGCGTTGCTTTTTGCGGAGCACTACGGACATCAGCAATCGTGTTGGTTGGGACAAGATGATAGTGGAAATGCGGCACTTCAAAACCTATAACCAATGTCGATATCCTTGCACATCCTGTTGCTTTTTGTATCGCTGGAGCAATCTTTTTGGCTGTGGCAAACACTGCACTATAATATGGCTCTGGTACATCGACAAAATAATCTACCTCAATTTTTGGAATAACCAATGTATGTCATGGTTGAGCAGGAAATATATCAAGAAAAGCTAATGTGTATTCATCCTCATAGATTTTATATGAGGAGACCTCTCCATTGATTATTTTGGTGAATATAGATGACATTTGTAGGCGGATAAGATAAATTTTACTCTTTCTGCGCTATGATGATAATCCTATTACTATCTTGTGTATATGTACTAGAATCATAGTTTCCATATGTATATAACACATTAAATCCACATCTTTCAAGCATATCTTTTAACTCTGTATATGTATACAATCTCATAGAATACCCTGCGTCAATAATTTTACCTTTGGTGACAAACTTTTTGTTGTTTTGGAGACATCATGTTAATGGATCAAAAGTTTCTGCATCAAGCATGACATCATTATCAAGTATTGTGTGATTTTTTCTTACTTTTCCGTTTTCATACGAAGACAATATTCTATCCCTATTTACAACATCAATACAAAGTTTCCCCCCAGTTTTTAATGCTTTGTGGAATATATTGAGAAGTTTTATATTGTTTTTATCTGAAAAATAGCCAAATGAGCTAAAGATATTGCATATATGATCAAACTGTTCGGTATATTTTAATGAAAGCATATCTTCTTCGAGAAACTGAGCTTTAAGTCATTTTCTTGATTTTTTTGCTTGTTGTATAAAGTACTTGTTATTATCTATTCAAGTTACTTTGCATCACATCTTTGCAAAATAGAGACTATGTCTTCAAAATCCACAAGGAGCATCCAATAGAGCATCTCATTTGTTTATCTTCATTGATTTTCTCAAAAAGCTTACTTCTGCTGCTGTTCTACGATCAGATAGTTGCGACTTCCAAAATTTCATATACAGCTTTGGATTTTCAAAAAGCTTTTTAGTTGTATTTTTTGTCATATATCTTGGTTTATATAAACAGTAAAACAAACTGTTTATTAAAATACAATATATTTATCTTCTATAGCAGTATAATAACTTCTAATCTTTAATATATCTCATCTTTGCACTCCTGCAGATTCTAATGCTGCTAAAGCTCCTCTAGTGTCTAATGTTTTCCAAAATCGCATCTCAGCTTCATCGTTTCATCGCATAAGCGTAAATACCATCTTACCAATCTCGGCGTCTTGTACATATCGTATATGATCAAATTCCACTTCTCTATCTTCAAGATATCATCACTCTTCAAGCACAGCCCTTTCTTGTTCTGTAATATCCATGACCAATGGATCTAATTCTGGTTCAGTAATAGTAACTTGTTCATATAATTGGATCGAAGGCAATATAGTCATATAGTGACCAAGCGATTTCATCCACGCGTCAATACCATGGTGCGTTGCAGATGATACAATATGAGTACAGTGCAACAATATACTATCAGCAATTTGTATATCAAATGTTTGAGAAAAATACTGTTGTAATTCTTTTCGCATACTATGTTTATATTCGGTTTCTATTTCATCATCACTGACCAAATCTTGTTTGTTAATCACAAACTGCATAAGTTTTTTCATCAGCATTTTTTGTTGACCATTTTGTGTAGCTTCCATAATGAAATACAATGCATTGTTTTCATGATCTTGATGTATCTGTACTGATACATCACTAATAGGATCACCAAAATAGTCTGTATGCCCAAACTTCTCTTCAACATATTGTTTGAGTTCTGCAAACAGCATAGCTACGTCAGTCATACCACTTTCATATCTTGTAATATCAGTAACAAATGTTAGTACTCTTGTCTTGAGAATATGCCTGAGAAAGGCATTACCCAATCATTTTCCTTGTGCAGCTCATTGGATCAATCATGGCACATCCACCACATTAAACCTTTCGTCTCCTATCTGCACGGATCATAAGTGAGGAATAAGTGTCGTGAAGTGATAATCTGCGACTTTTGCTTTGGTATTGGAAATAGTATTAATAAGGCTGGATTTACCAACACTTGGGGTTCCAATCAATGCAACATCAGCAAAAAGTTGTAACTCCAAGGTAACTTCTTTATATTGTCCTGGCTCTCCAAGTATTGCAAATTGTGGATACTGATTGATAGAATCCTTAAACTGTATATTTCATCGTCCACCTACTCCACCTGGAGCTAGCGTCCACTGTTCTCCCACTTTGGTAAAATGATGGAGAATATGTCCTTGTTCTTTGTCTCTTACAACAGTTCCCACTGGTACAGATAAGACTGTGTCTTCAGAATCTGCCCCGTATTGATCCTTTGATCTTCCTGACTCACCTGGAGTAGCTCTAAATTCTCTGTGATATTTGTAGTATAACAAAGTATTGTCGTCTTGTACGGCCTCCAAAACAATAGATCATCATTTTCCTCCATTTCATCCTGATGGACCTCAGTAGGCGACTCATGCTTCATGTCTTCCTGCTACTACTCCATCTCCTCATTTACCGGATCGAGCTTTAATTGTTACTTCATCGAGAAATTGCATAGATTGCATTACAAATAAATTGTAGAGTAATAACTCTGTTGTTTTTTAGTATATAGATTGGCCTATCTATTGCAATATCGTTATACTTATGCAAAACAAAAACCCCAACAAGTTGGGGTTATCGTAGTATTGTATCAATAATTATTTTGTCATTTCTGGAGTTTTTGTTCCACATGATCCTGAACATGACTTACAACATAATTTTTGCAATGCATAGGCTCCATTACCTGCAAATGCCAATCCAAGAGCCAATACAGCTAGTGTGAAATCTAACTCCATTGTTTGAAATGCCCATCCTTTAAGATTCATTGCTCCGAGCATAACAACAATAACGATTGCTGCTGCGATACGAGTGAATATCCCAAAAACAAACAAAGTACCAGCAGTAATTTCTGCAACAACCAGTATCCAGAACCAAGCGTTCATAGATAAGAATGTTAATCCAAGATTGTGGAATGCTCCACCGATAAATCCTACAGCTTGTTCTGCCATAGGGATCTTTGTAATACCATGGTAGATAAATAATCATCCAATCAATAAACGAAGAATAAGTAGACCAACTGATTTTTTACATCGAGTACATTGCATAGTATTGTCGTATAAAAATATAAAAATACCGTTTATGTGTAGCGGTAGGAGATGATTTTGCAAGAGTATCTTTACTTGACTTTTATATAAAAATAATTATAATAAAATACATTTAATTGTCACATATGTTATGGTTAAAACTTGATTTGCTATTGATATAGACCACACACTATTATGCACAGAGCAATTTCAATACAAAGCTTGGCAAGCAGTTTTGTGAGGTAGTTTTCATTTGTCACAAGAAGAATATAGTAGGCATTATTGTGGGAGATGAAGCAAAGAGATAGCTCAAGAGCTTGCTCACACACTCTCTGTGGATACTGATATTTTTTATAATAATCGCATGAAAAAACTTGATGAACTAGTCGCAGCACAAAAATTTTTTGAATTACTTCCTGGAGTAAGGAATTTTTTTAATAGTATACACCAAAATGAGTTATTATATGTTTTAGTAACATGATGATCTCGTCATGAAAGTACAGAAAAAATTAAAAAATCAGAACTGAGAGATATTATCAACCCACAGACTATTATGGTAACAAAAGATGAGTATACTGATAGCAAGCCACATCCTGAGCCATATATCATCGGAAAAGAACAACTCAAAAAACTTCCTGGATGAGATAGTATAGAAAAATTTATCGCTTTTGAAGATACTGTTCCTGGTATGATTTCTGCATTGAAAGCTTGATATGATCAAGTAATTGTCATACCACACATATGGAGTAGATTATCATTTGAAACATATGAAAAACACCATTGACTTCCAAAAGATGCTATCAAACTAGATAAAATTGATAACTATAGATTATAATCAATTATTCTTTTTTCTACTTGATCTTTAGTTGCCGATAAAGGTCATAGGTTTTCTATTTTGCATGTTGCAGCCATAGCTGCAAAACGACCAATAACTACATAATCATCTGTTTCTTGTTCTTTAGCAAGAAACGCAGCTAGGTATGTATCACCAGACCCTGTTGGGTCTACAATTTGTTTTGGTTTGAATGCTGGAATATCGTACCTCTTTCCCTGTTTACAGACTATAGATCAATAAGATCCACGCGTAACTACCAATATGTTTACATATTGGGTAACATAATCTATAGCAACATCAATATTTTTTTCTTCAGTGAGAAATAACAACTCATCTTCATCCAAAAATAATGTATCTATATATGGCAACAATGCACGAGCACGCTCAGGATATTGTTTAACCATCATTCCATCTACTTCGTAAGTAAACATACCAAAGTTACCTAATATTAGCCTTTTATGTGCAAGCTGCTCAAAGAGTTTCGAGTCAACATCATAATAAAATAGTGGTCAGAAAACAATTACATCATAATCTTCTATTTGTTCTCCTATATCTTCATACGTCAATGTATGTGGAAGATAAGAAATCTGTTGAGTTCTTTTATTAATATCTTCATGATACTGCAGTTGTACCGTAATAGTTGAGGTACTGGGGATATGAATGTGATTTATACTGCTTATATTTTCTTGAACTCGATAATTGTCTTTATCAGCATAAGATACATATAATGTTGGACTATTTCCTAGCGTCTGCAATGCCTTGCCGATATAATACGGAATAGATCACATCTGCTTGTGAATATTTCATTGGATATGTATTTCATCTTTGCATAGTGGTCATACTATAGCAATGCGCATAGGCTGGACTAATAGGTAAACTCTCATAACTTTTCTATATTACTACCCTATACAAATAAATATTTTCATCTCATCTAGGGAATAAAAGTTTTTCTTGCAATTAGACGATAAATATATATGATGTATGCCGTTATCTTGTCGTAGAAATCCTTGGGTTTGTAGCTCAGTTGGTAGAGCAGAAGACTCTTAATCTTTTGGTCGTGGGTTCGAATCCCACCAAACCCAGAAAAAATAACAGCCTCGTGTTGTTATTTTTTGTTTTTACAAATCTTTGAACATACTTTCTAATTCAGCTAAGTCAGCAAGATCTTCTTCCTGTGCAACGATTTCTTTTTGATGTAGGTCTTGTATCATATCTGCACTTTTTTCTAATGCTTTTTTAGCCTGCGTATTCTCAGTCTTAGAGGCAGCATCACGAAACACTCAGACAAGCATATCGATAGTTTCAGCCTCCAATGCGTTATTTTCTACTAGTATTTTTAGTCCAGGTGCCATATCTCGACTATCTTTTATAGTATCAAGTATTTTAAGTACAAACTCTTTTTTGTTCATTATAATAGCTTTCAAAGTATAAAATATATATTGCTTCTATGTTTTTCACCTATTATTGCAAATTAATGTCTATTTTTTTGACTTTTTGTGCTTATGCATGTATAATTTTAATACTTTATATCTTCACTCGTCTACTAATGTTGTCTCCTACTGTATTTCAGAGTCTTGATACCAAGAAAAAATCTGAAATCATAGCGGAAGTTAGTTCTCTATTAGCTGCGTATTCAAGTGTTGCGTCTACCGTTCATACACTCATAACAAACAATGCATCTTTGAGTGACGAATATATGAATACATTTTATAGCAACATCCATCAAATTATGGATGATCTACAAAACAACAAAATAAATGATGCCGTCAAAAAACTTGAAAACATTAAGGTAATTATCGATAAAATACATGCACTCGAAGCTCAACAATCACAAGAAAATATCGAAAGTCTTATAGAAAATATATAATCTTTAGTTTACATCCCTACACTATGACAAACTGACCAGAATTGCAAAAAAATACCGAACAACCAGAGCATATCGCAATTGATCCTAAAACAGCCGAAACGTTGTGAAAGTTGCTTGATAAAAATATTGGTTGACCTGATAAAATTATTCTTTCTGCTGAAAACTGAAAAAAAAATGTGGGAGATATTTTCTCACTAGGAAAAGACTTTTATATTGTTAGTCAAGCTAATAAAAGCACTAGCTACGATAAGGATCCTAGTGGGCAAAGTTTTTTTGTAAAACCACGTTTTGAGTATTATATGGCTGACACAAATGATGCAATTTGAAGTAATACTCGTCTAGAATCTGGTAGTTTAGAACAAAAACTTGATATATTTGTACAAGGTGAAGTCAATAAACTCATTGCTGATCCGACAACAGACTGGAGCAATATGTCTATATCTATTAGAGGTTGAGCAAGTAATATTAGCTATGGTAATAATGAAAAACTTCCTGAAGAAAGAGCCAATCATATGAAAGAATCATTTATCAAATTTTGGCCAAAAGAGAAACCACTTCCTATATTCAGCATTAATCTTGAACAATCTAAAATTGCCGGACCATCATATCCTCCAGTAAAAGAAGATATTGCTACATGGTTTAATACAATTGATAAAAAATACAATTATTCAAAAGATACTGTATTTGTTTCTAGTGTACAGAAACTTGGATGACTGAACGCAATAGTTGATAATGCTAATAAGGAGCTTAGTTCAGGAAATGATAGAGGTGAAAATTTCTTGTTTTTGGAAAAATATCTTTATAGACCATTTCAGTTTTCTGATGCTACTATTGCATATACTAAACTAAAAGAGAATACAAGTTATGAATATGTAGCAGTAAGAGCTACAGATATTGTTCTAGAACCTTTGGCAGCAGACCTTGCTCTCCATAGCGTATTCTCATTATATGCAAAAAACCCAAACTATAACAAATCAGATTTAGATCCTAGATTCCCAGCGTCTAATCATCAATATATGTATATGCAAATAAATCCTGATAGAACATCAAGAAGTGGAACATGATATTGGCAATGAAATATGCAGAGTAGTAAGCTTCCAAGCGGAACCAGCCCAACAAGGCGATGAAGTGCTTCTGGATTTTTAGGTGATTTTAGTGCTACTATCAAACCGGTTATTGAAAGTTGAAATTACAACACTAATTATCCAAAAGAATTACTCTACTCACAGCTTAATAAAACTGCCGGGAAAAATGCTTGGAATTTTGATGCATACCTATCCGATGCAGATGTCTTAGCATTTACTGATACACACATGAAAAATGTAGGTAATGGATGATACAATAAAGAATATATTGGATATCCAAATGCCACTGACAATAAAAACAAACCATATGAGCTGGATCGAAATGAATTTGATGCTGCGAAATGATCAACATCAGATCCTGTGCAGTTATGAGCAAATCTTGGAAAAACAAAATATGTTCAGTTTATAGAAAATCTAGTGTCTAACAATATGTCGAATGAAACAAGAGTGCCATGAAATTCGTTAGATATTTATTCAACAAATATAGGAAAATAACAATTATTTATTTGTAAATATAACAACAAGAATCCCTTCACAAAAACCCATTCCTACATATCAAGCCTTCTCGTTGAGAAGGTTTTTTTTATGAAGAGCGCTTTCCTCTTGTCATTGTATAGCCAATGGTATTGTGGCACTTGCTGCATGAGATAGATCAGAAAGATTTTCTGATGCATACAAATATATATATCATTCATTTTCTAGCCTAGTTTTCAAATCTTCAGGAGTATGGCCGAATATCTGCTTATTAGCATAATCTTGTGCGATCTTTGATAAAGTTGTATCTATTTGTAATGGCGCTTTGTCATATGAAAATCTAATTTTATTAATCTGATCAAGCGTAACAACTTGTAACTGTTCTGGAGAAAGTTTTGCTGCTGGAATAGCATCTAACTCTTGCATAGTGAAAACTAATTTTTCTCATGTTTGAGCTTTTAATTCCTGCACTCCTGATGCTGTATAAAGAGCTACTGTTGTGAGGAATATTGATGCCCATTTTTTAATATCCATACATCAGCAATAGAAAATAAATTATCTCTATTATACTCATAATTTTATTTTTGTCAAATAAATAGAACAGCTTGTATTTTTGCTATTTTTGACTATAAACATGACTGTTTATTATACAGTTATATATGCTTCATTTCTCCTGACTTTCTCCCTTACTTAAACATAGCGAGTATCTTGCATCCAAACTTGGAAATGTAAATTTTTTTCTTGTAGGTGGTTGTGTAAGAGATATTTTGCTTTGATTAACGAATGATCCCAAAGATATCGACCTTACCCTTGCTGGTGAACCAAAATCTATTTATAACGCTATCGATAAAGCTGATATTTCTCATTTCATGACGGAAAAGTTTGGGACGATGACTCTCATCCCAAAAGATGCAAAAATGGATGGAATACAGTATGAGATTACTCCTCTACGTACTGAATGATGATACGATGATTATCGTCATCCAGGAGAAATCCAATGGTCAAAAAATATCCTTGATGACGCTAAGAGAAGAGATTTTACGATCAACTGTCTGTATCATTTTTCTGTAGCGATGACTCCTCTACTTACTAAGTCGCTTGCGGATAAAGAAGAAAAAGAATATAGCGATGAATTTCTTCTCAAACAACTCAAAAATGAATGAATAGCCTATGATGCTGACAACAATGTCATCGTTGTCCAAAAACATACACTTATAGCTCAATTTTGGGTGGATGGGGTGTTTGATATGCATGCTTTTATTGCGTATAGCGACTTCATCAAACAATGATTTGTCCATGGGAATAAGATAAAGAAACACAAAACCCTGCAATTCATCATCGATCCCTACGAATGAATACAAGATCTGATCAATAAAAAACTCAAAGCTGTTGGCAATCCTGACGATAGATTTAATGAAGATGCTTTGAGAATCATCAGAGCAGTAAGATTTGTTAATGTTGTCAACCAAAAACTCCTTAACCAATCTACCAAAGAAAAAACAAGAACCTTTGATTATGATGGAACAACACGAATGGCACTCAAAAAAAACTTTTTCTTGCTCCAGTTTGTTGCGAAAGAAAGAATTAAGGAAGAGATATGTAAAGCATTTAAAGAATGAAATCCATTTGGGTTTATTGCGATATTGGATGAATTGAATCTCTTAAAATTCCTATTCCCAGCTCTGTATGCTATCAAATGAGTCAATCAACCAGTAAGATATCATCCGTTTGATGTCTATGCACATACACTGTTGACACTCAAATCATTGCAAGAGATCAATACTGATTATCTCACAAGATTTGGGATGTTATATCATGATGTAGGAAAAGTAGATCAGTACTATATGCATGAGTTGCCACTTGACCGTGACGAAGTAAGAAAAATCTTTGGGACTTGGCTGAATCATCATACCTCTGGGATGGATCATGTGAAGAAAGATTTTGGTGCATTAGGATTTTCGAGTAAAGAAATTGAAACTATTGCTTGGTATGTCCAAAACCATAGTAAACCTGGAGAAGTCCTTATGGCAAATGAAGATAAACGAGAAAAAAAACTCAGAGATATGCTCAGTGAAGCTGGCTATGAGAGAGTGAAAAACGTCCTTGATATCACCATCGGAGATAGAAAATGACAGATGAATCCATTGCAAAATAGTGCTGATATTTCGGATGTAGATATACTGAAAGAAATGCTTGAAAGACTCAATACGGAAGAAGGACAATTCACGACGAAACAACTCAAAATAGATGGAAAGGTATTGATGAAAGAGCTAAAGCTTAAACCAGGAAAACAGCTGGGAGAACTAATTAACCAAGCATTTGTCTGGGTAAGAGATGATATTAAAAAAAGAAATAGTAAGAAAGAAATATTGGCGTATGTGAAGAAATGACTTAAAAAATAAATCTACAAGAATAAAAAAGACCCAATTGGGTCTTTTTTATAGATCAATATCTACATCCCAAAGCCAACAAAGTGCATTTTCATCCTGTCCATCCAGTGTAGTGTTGGTAATGGAATCCCGTAAAATTTGTGGAAATCAAGTTCTGATTTTATAATACGATAGTAGTTTCATTTGCTATCTTGAATCACCGTATCAAGCAATTTTGCATCATATCCAGCTAACAATGGGTCGGTTGTCTTTATAACTTCGGCTGATGCTGGTATATCTACTTTTACTTCTTCTTGTCTCCATAAGTATCCGCACTTCTTTACTTGTGTTTCACTAAAGTTTCATACTATCTGTGCGATAGTATCATTAAAGTAAAAAGGACATAACGAGGCAGGAAAAAAATCTCCAAGTATCGACTCCTTTTCCATCTGTGCAAATATTTTGTTTGCGAGAGAAAATCGCTCTTCTTTAGTATATTGTTTGTTGAAGATACAAAACTGCTTATTTTTGATACCAACACAACCGAGACAGTACGAGCATGATTCTACATAATATGAATAATAAATGTTGCTACAATTTGGAATATGACAAGACATCATACATTCCTCAGAGTTGATAGCGAAACCATTGA
>Ga0222632_1001043_pt1 | contig 11502 bp, 10 predicted proteins | sample AntAcemetageno46_FD_179828 | JGI IMG/M metagenome (GOLD analysis project Ga0222632, IMG submission 179828) | Saline water microbial communities from Ace Lake, Antarctica - #46 | ecosystem: Environmental > Aquatic > Non-marine Saline and Alkaline > Saline | place: Antarctica: Ace Lake | collected...
CTTTTAATGTAGATATTCGTTTCCCTATCAGCCGTCTATCCGTCTCAATTTGTGTTTCACCCGGACCCTTCGTGCCAATTCCCCCTTTTTGTCTGGAAAGGTGAGTCCAGAATCGGGTCAGCCTGGGCAACAAATACTGTAATTGGGCAAGCTCAACCTGTGTCTTGGCTGCCGCTGTTTGTGCTCTGGATGCAAAAATATCAAGAATTAACCCACTTCTGTCTAGTACTTTTACTTTTGTAATTTTTTCAACATTCCTGATTTGAGTTGATGACAACTCATCATCAAATATTAATATATCTGCTTCTTTTTCGACCACCAACTGCTTTAATTGATGCAATTTCCCCTTACCAATATAGGTTATCGGGTCGGGATGGGGTCGATTTTGTAATATTCTTTCAACAGCGTTGGCACCTGCTGTGTCGCTTAAAAGCATTAATTCTTCCAAATACTCCTCAGCCAACCATCTAGGTGTATCGGGGCCAAATATTCCAACAAGTACGGCTCTCTCTTTTTCGAGAGTTGGTTTTCTGATCTCTTCTAACAAATTAGGAGGGGCTCCTATCCCTATTTTATTTAAATGATTTAAAATCCAGAGCTGAATCTACGACCGGAGTCATAATTCTGCCTATTTTAAGCACCACAATCTTATCAAATTTTAAAGTGCGACGGTCAGGTACAAATAATTCAAGTCTTATTAATCGATTCTGATCCCTTTCATAATTCAATTCACGGTAGATGAACACATAATCCGATCCTTTTGAAGCAGGTTTTTCAACATAATCAATGATTTGATGCCACGCTATGGTTTGGGATGGATCATTGATATTCTTTACGATGCCATGATCAGTAATATAGGATTTAGAAGTAAAATAACTTGACGAAAACCAACAAATACCCATCCAAAGATAACATCCGATGATATTGAAATACGACTCAATTTGGTTGGTATAAACGAAATAGGTAACGACCCCCAAAAATCCTAAAAACAGTGTTGAAAATAGTGGGGCACCAAATAAATTACCCGACTTCCAACTGATACGAATATTTCTCAGTCTAAACGCATTCGCTACCGTGTATGCAGCTAAAAATGTAGCTCCCATGGTAAATAGTGCCAATAACAGCACAAAAAGACTATGAATATCCGTTGATAAATTCATCTTGGTGATTCTGCTTTAAAAGATCTAGATACGATTGACTCTAATAGTAATAAAATGATGGCTATGAATACAAACCAATACCAAATCTCTTTTCCAAATGAAGCCAATTCAAGATCTTCTGAAAATTGATTTTGATCTGTACCTGATTGAGCAACTCTGACATTTTCAAAGGAGTTCTCAACGATTTCTGCCAGCTCTGTTATTCCTAACGTACTCAAATTTGATTCCATTGTGTTTTGATTCACTCCAAATAGAATATCATTTGTGGAACTCTTTAGATATAACCACCCCGGGTGCCACTCGACTCCGTCATATCTTAACTCAGTCCCATTTAATGTTTGTCTATAATCCGGCCTGATAGATTCACCCCCTTTTTCTAACACTCTGATTTCTGAACTCACACTGCTTAAATAAGTAAATTCACTCCCTAAATAGTGATTATTCAGTGTAGAAGATTCTCCCTGTGCCAAATACTCAATGGTTCTAAAAAACAAAGGTGCAAAAAAGGGCTTAATTGGAAAATTAGACCATCCGGGATCGGTGCCAATCGCAGAATATATCATTGATCCATTTCCCACTCGAGACTCCATTAAAAGAGGCTGTCCGGTTCTGCTGTTTAAAATAGAGAAATCTGTAGATCGTTCAGGTGGAGAAATCTGGTAGAAATAAAAGAGTTCAGGAAGATTCAGCCTCAACTCTTCATCTTCTGATTTATCAAATAGTGTATCAAGTATCGGATGTCCATCTAAGGGAGCCGCCATTCTGTCGATAGATTCAAAAGAACCATAACTGCCTGTAATATTTGTATATCCGGATGAGCCACTCAATCCAATTAAACGATTATAGTTAGCCATATTTCCGGTAGCAGCAGGAATCAGTAGTAGCCCTGCTCCACTTTGCACATGATCGAGTAGTGGCTGTCCAAGATAGTCTGGAATGGATCTTAAAGCATCTAACACGATGGCATCATACTCAATAATATCTGATATCTGAACATTCTCAATCTGATTAAAATCTATCCGAAACCTTCTTTCATCCTCAGCAGCAACTTCAAGCATCGGTGTCAAATAACTGTTCATTGAGTCACCCACATTTCTTTCTTCATTAATTACCAGTATATCCTTCACTTCGGGCGACTTGATCGATGCATAATATCGGTTATCAAACGCCAGATCATCGCCTTCAATCAAGAGTTCAACAGCACTGAATTGATTTTCCGGTAAGGGCACTTCAAACACAAATTCTGATGTAGACTCAGCCTCTGTACTGAATGTTTGTTGCGTGATAAGCTCATCATCCATAATAAGGCTTATAAAGGAGTTGCCAACAGATCGATTGCCGTAGTTTCTGACCACCACCCGTAACTGATTGAGTCCGGATTGATCTGACCCTGATGATTCCAAATCAACTTGTTCGAAACCCAGATTAACAGCATCAGACCCTTCAAGTTTCACAATTTGCAGATATACATCCTCAAATTCTTCACTAGACAATGCCTCGAATTTACTCTTCATTGATAATCCCGCTTCCGTAATAAAGTAGATTATTTTATTGGGTTCATTCTCCTGTATCAGTCGATTTGCCATCTCCTTTATCCTGATATCCATATAATTACCGGAATTACGGGTTTCAACATCATTCAGGAGAGATCGAATCGATCGGCCTGCCAACAGTGGAGTATTTAATCCCAACCCATGAGTCACATCTAATGAAACCCGATCATCTTTTCCCAAACGATCAATCAGTGTTTCTGCAATTTTGGTAGCCTGTTCTATGTATGGGCCTTCTCGGGTAATCTGATCCATTGCAGGTCCATTGTCGATAATGATGGCCACAACCTTTGATTCATTGCCGGATTCCCAACCTATATCTGGAGGTAAAAAGGGCCTCGATGCAGCAATAACCAAAAACAGAATGGCTAAACATCGAATGGCCAATAACAGCCACCTCTTGATTCTAACCCGTTTCAATGCCGTATTTTGGAGTGATTCAAAAAAAGCAAGAGTTGAAAATCTGATTTTTTTTGGCTTTCTGATATTCAGCAAATAGATCAGTAAAGGAATCCCCACCGTCAATAATGCGAATAAAAATATTGGATTTAGAAAGCTCATTAGTTTAAAAAAGTTTTTACCTTAGGTGCATCACTGCTTGAAACATTTTCGTAAAATGTCTGTTAAGCTACTTGAATAACCAATCCATATCAAACATATTATCTTAAATCAGGTGCTCGTTAAACAAATCTTTTCTTTAAAGTCGATTTCACTATGGATGGTATTCTTTGTAACTGCCTCTTGTGGTCGTACATCTGTTGATCAATGGGCTGAAATGGTGCCTGAATCTGTATTAGCGGTGATTGTTCCCGAAGAAAATCACACATTGGACGATTTTTTAAATGCTGCCTATCTTCCGTTACTTGATGATACAACTCCATCTGCATTTCAAATCATAACAGCGGTTCAGGAAAACAGTTCTTCACAAATCAGAGTCGATGCCCTGCTACTCTACCCCGATACTTCTAATGACTGGCAACCGCTATGGATAACAAAAAAGGTATCCGGACTAAAATCACGTTTAACTTCCCTATACCATAGTGATTTCAGACAAAATCAGTATGATTTTTTAGGCATTACAATTGAAAAAATATTCCTGAATGACAGAACTCTTTTTTTAGTGGAAATTGGAGATTATTCACTTTTTTCTGAATCCAGTTTAGCTATTGAAAGTGTTCTTAGAACCTATAAAGGTCGAGAAAGTGCCATTGAATTGGATTCACAGGATATTACACCCGGATCATTCATAGTAAATATACCTGCAATGGATATTTGGGCTAAACAGATATCTCAGGTTACGTATCGGCCGTTTCTAAACCATATCTTTGCCGGGTCTTCTCCAATTGTTTTTCAATTGAATCAAAGTGAAGATAGTGATTGGGTTTGGCAGCTCGCCGGACGTATGATGCTCAAAAATGATAAATCAACTCTCTTGCAATCGGTCAGCGCTGCACCACAAAATTTTACTTTGGATCGGTTTATTCCAATAAGTGTGGCCGCTTTTTCCATTTTCAGACTCAACCCGGTCGCTGTATTTGATGCAGAAATCGAATACACTCAAAGTACAGATCAATATTTAGTGAACAATGGTGACGCTCTTCGTAAGTTGCAACAAGATTTAAGCGATGAAATTGCTTTTGCAGCTTTTGCAAATTCAGGCCCCACAAGCAGCAGCGAATATCTCTTTTTAAGATCCATCCGAAACCCAATCGCCATAAGACAATTCTTGGATGATCTGACAGAGAGAAATTTGATCCTTAAAGATGACAATACATACTCCATTGAAAGCCAAATAGTTGGCAAATTGTTTGGATCTGAATTGAATTCGATGGATAGTTTCTATCTGACATTATACGATCAAGTCGTTGCCATTTCCCAAAGAAAAGGGTTGGCAGAAAGTATTGGTGGAGATTCTGAGCGTCGCAGAGTCATCTATTTTGATGACGATTATACCGATGTCAGAAATTCCCTGGGAAACTCACTCAGTTCGATTTTCTATATGGACGGTGTTAGATTTAACCAATATATTCGCCCTTGGCTTTTTCCTCAAAACTACCTGGGTAATGTTATGGGCAATCTGGATGATTTTATTATCGCAACTCGTCTGCAACCCAACGGAAATGAGCTCGAAGTAACCATTTCTAACTTTGAAAGAGATCAGACAGAGCAGCCTTTTCGAGAATTATGGGCCTTTTCTATTGGAGATTCGGAACTGTCCGGAAAACCTATTGTTACAAATTTAACCGGTAGTGAACGGAAAGAGATCGTTTTTTCAACAAATAATGGATCGGTCTATGCACTGGCTTCCGATGGCACAGCCGTAATTCAAACCTCGACCGGTGATGATATTCCGATCGGTTCTCCGGTTGTTTATGATTGGTACGGCAACAATCAACAAGTCATAATGCAAGCAGCAGCCGATAAAGTCTATGCTTGGAATCAAAGTGGTGATTTACTGCCAAATTTCCCGATATCTGTTGGCGAACAAATTACAACTCCATTAACAGTGATGGATTTTACGGAAAATGGAGTGGCTGAGATGATTCTAGCCACAGCGGATAGAAACATGCACATCCTGAATGCAAGAGGACAAGCAATTAACGGTTGGCCTCAGAATACAAATTCGGTAGTTCAATTTATTCCATTAATAACTAACCTGAATGGAATAAAATCTCTATTCGCATTTGCAGAAAATACTCTTCATAGCTGGAATATGAATGGTCTCAGGAGAGTTGGATTCCCACAATTTTTACCATCACAAATACATGGGAGTCCTGAGAAATTTAACAATCATCTGTTAGGAGCCGGATTTGATGGAAGTTTATATTCGGTAGGCCTTCAACCTCTTTTTTCAGATTCTCTATCAACTTCTCATCGATCCGATTCACTTCATGTTCAATCACTTATTGTATCTAATAACAGCCTAAATAGTTCTCCGGGTTATTTTGAAATACTCTACAGAGATTTGAATGGGTCTGAACTGGTACGAAATGATTTGATTGTTTTACAATCATCAAACGGATCTATTTTCTTATATCAACCAAATGGTGAGTTGGTATTTACTCAATCATTAGGGCAACCTTCATCAGATAATCAGACTCCAATCATATTGGATATCAATGGAGACAGCCGACAAGATCTGGTGGCACTGGCTGATTTTGGACGCATCTATGCATGGGATATATTAAGTGGGAAGCGACATCTGGATCTTCCAACCACAGGAATGAACTACACGATAATTTCAGATTATTTTGGAGATGGTAATGTAGAGATCATCGCACAAACTCGAAACGGTATTCAGGCATGGACAATCCACTCTACACGCTTCGAAAATTTATCAGAAACTCAGTAACATTTACACCCATTTTACCAGCTTGAATCCATCATACTCCCTTTGCCCTGAAAGATTTGAATTTTCAGCCAATCAGAGGATATCGGCAAGTGCCTCTTCAAGATCCTCGAATTCAAAGACAAAATCAGACACTTGCAATACTTTTGGCTGAACCCGTAGGCTACCCAAAACCGGCTGCGCCGCTTCTCCCAAAACAAGCTTTAACAAACTCTCCGGTACTTTAAAAAAAGAAGGCCTGTTTAACACATTTGCCAAAGCATCCGCTAACTTTGCCATGGATTGAGGTTCTGGAGAGCACACATTAAATGGACCTGTTAAGTCACTTTTTTTAATTGGAAATAGGATAGCATTACAGAGATCCGACATATGAACCCAGGGTATATATTGGGTACCACTTCCGATAGGCCCACCCAAAAACAGTTTAAATGGCAGTAACATTTTTTCAATCATTCCCCCATTTTCTTCAAGGACAACTCCAATACGTGGAATTGCAACCCTAACCCCATAATCAGATGCTTTTATAGCCTCTTTTTCCCAATCTTTACATACATCCGCCAAAAAATCGTCTCCTAAAGAGCTCGATTCATCTAGAATCATATCTCCACGATCACCATAGATTCCTACTGCTGAAGCAGATATTAAGAGTTCAGGTTTATTCTCTGCTTCTGCAATGAGTGAAACCAGTTTTTGGGTTGTCACGATCCGGCTATCATAAATTGAACTTTTAACATCATCTGTCCATCTCTGCCCAAATAAACTCTCTCCGGCCAGATTAATGATAATGTCGCATCTGTTTACGATATCAATAAGATCATCATCCCACCCAACATACTGCATATTTTTTGCCTGCTCTTCATTATATCGACTCGGAGAGCGTGTAATAACGGTAAGGAAATGACCTTGTTTCAGTAATTGTCCTGCCAGATATGACCCGATAAATCCGGTACCGCCCGTAATTAATATTTTTTTAGACTCCATAGAATGATCTTCATTAAAAAGGTTTCAAATAAGAACACCGAAAAGGGCTTAATAAATCCTCAGCAAAAAGTAAAAATAGAAAAAAAGAAACGGTGCCGAGAGAATCATTGAATCAAATCGATCAAAAAACCCACCATGGCCCGGTAAAATTGAAGAGGAGTCTTTGACAGCTGCTCTGCGTTTTAAACTGCTTGCAGCAATATCGCCCAACGGCCCGAATATACTAATGATCAATACGGCAGGTACTATACTCCATAATGGCAGTGGATAAGGATTTGCCAATAAATAAACAATTAAAAAGCCCACTGTAGAACCTGCAAATCCCCACCAAAATCCCCCCCATGTTTTTTTAGGACTGATTTTAGGTGCCAAAGGTTTTTTACCAAATGTTTTACCGCCAAAATATGCGAATATGTCGTTCCCCCAAATCATCAGAAAAAGTGTCAGAGTAAGCCAAAACCCATCCAATTCAATTCCCAAATTGCGAATATGGTTCATCATCAAAAAACCCACTGGAGCATATATTCCTGTGAATAGTGTACTAAACCATCGTTCTTTGAAAGATGAATTAGAGCCAAAGAGTGTGCCCAGTGATACCAACAGTAAAAAGATGGCTAAGGCTGATAAAACAAGCAATGGAAAATGAGAGGCATTCCAAATAACGACTGCAATAAAAATGGATAGAAAGAAATAACCATCAGATCCTGCCAATTTTAACAATCTATGAACTTCCCAGATTGTAACCAGGGCAACTGCACCAAATAAAAACTCAAAATAGAGTCCGCCAAGCCACGTCATGCCCAAAACCAATATGGCTAATGGTATCGCTATGAAGACCCTTGTTTTTAGTTCACTCAATTGAATCCGTTTTCATTACAGGTTATTTAGGAATCATCGGATGGATCACTCTCCAACTCCTCATTCAATTCATCCAGTGCTTTTCTTGCAGATTTTTCAAATTCTTTTGGAACATAAAGATAGACGTTGGAAAGTTCGCCAAAACTCTGTGTGAAAGAGGAGTCTCTTTTCGACAATACATTGCTGGGTATTTGAAGACTATCCAGATAACTTTTAATAAGTTGAACTTCATACTCTGTGCCTCTCTCTAACAAACATATCCAGTTATCAACCTGATTTGGTTTTGATTTTTTAAACATAATTTATCCATTTTTGATCTGAGAATTACCCATCAAAGCAATCAGATATAGGTTATTTATATCTGTGATTTTGACTCGGTACTATTATTCAACATTACATAAATAATCAAACAAGTCAACACAATACTAACAAAGAGAAGCCAAACCGGGGGTAAAGTATCATACGTAATATCCTGAAAAAACAGTTCCGGATAGTTAATACCTACAACCACGGCCATTCCGTTATTGATAAAATGTGCAAAAATAGCCGGCCAAATAGATCCGCTTAACCAAGTCATAACCGCTAATATTATGCCAAGTGTTGCTAATGGAATTAGGTTTGCCGCTTGGAGATGAAATAATCCAAAGAATAGTCCGGAAATTAGAATGGCAACTATAATCCCCCAGCTTTTTTCAAAAGCTCTTAAAATATATCCTCGGAACAGTATCTCCTCACAAACTGAAGGGATTACGGCAATTGCAATGAATGCATATACAATCACCCCATCTGTCATTAGAAAATTCAGAATCATTTCATATTGCCCCTCTTGTGAAATATTCAACCAGTCGGGAATTGGAAGTAATGAGTTTAAAAAACCCAGATAGATCACAATCGGCTGTACAACGACAATAAGAATACAACCGAAAATACTAAATTTTAAGGTATCGCTAAACCAGTTGAGTCGTAGAAAATTCCGTTTCGACTCTTCTGCCCGATTCAAATTAACAACGATAAAGGTTGCAAGGCCAATAAAAAGTATCTGACCAATTGAATTCGCAATAAATAGGAGATCAACTCTTGAAATGATCAATTCAGCAATTTCAGCCTGGCTGACAATTCCCTCTGTGACAAAAAGCATCAAAACAACTAATATACCGGCTCCCACCTGAAATAGAATGAGTGCGACCATTAACCAAAGGATGGCTACAGCCCAGTGTGAAAATCCATTTTTATCAACCCACGATTGAATTTGAGTATATGAAGAAGAGTTTAGGTCATCCATTCAAACTAAAACGTTTCCTCCGGTTTATCTGCAAATATTTTAACACCAATAAGAGCTGTTAACAGATTTAAAACACCATAAAGAGGAATATTCAAGAATAGTTGCCTGAACATTGAATCACCTTCCTCAAAAGACTCTGCCATATCATCCATAGTACTGTCAGGCATATCCATTGCCTCAAAGTTCGCAATCATCGCATCCGCGTAATTACTCATCATCTCAGGATCAATAAAAGAGGACCATATTTCAGATAACAGTACACTCACTACAGCTATAACGGCACCGGTAATAAATCCTATAACAGCACCCTGACCCAGTTTAAGAGTAGATGTCACCTCCTTAGTAAAATGCCATACCGCAACGATTCCCGCACATGCAGCGATCAAACAAACAGCCATCATGCTGAGACTTCCCAATAACATCCCCATTACATTACCGGATGGTTCAGAATTTATTTGCTGATATATAAAAAAGAGTCCCACTACAAAAGTCACCAGGCCAAATATGACCCCTACAATAGTACTCGTTGGTAAAAAATCTTTAATTGTCAGATTCCTGCCTTCACTTTTTTCTTCTACGTTCATAATAATTTTTGATTTATGATTTAAAGAGATCGTAAACAGATGATGATGCCGTAAACCCTAATACATAACCCAGAATAAATCTTGATTCATTGTTATTTGCCCACAATCCAAACAGATTCCCCGTATAATCGATGATTTGAATGATCAGTGCAAGCAAAAGGTACCATAAAAATGGGTTTTTTTTGGATTTAACTTTCAAATAAAGTGGAATGAGTGCCCACCCGGAAAAGAGTCCTGCAAACACCCCGAAACAGCGGCTGTTTACTGCCATTTGAAGATTATTTATAAAGAAAGAGCGATTTGGATCCTGGTGACATAAATTGCGAAACATATCTCCGGTCCAATGTCCTAAAGTAGATTCTGCTCCCCATATTCCACCACCCATTGAAAACAGTAGAATCAATAAAAGTGCACCCCACAATCCTGAATAGAGCCATTTATTACTCATATGTAGTTGATCAGCACGTAAAACCGACTTCAAATTGAAACAGAATATTATTGAAATTCGATTGATTTAGAACAAAGAAATGTAAAATCATGACTCTTTCATTTAATCGTCGGTTTAAATCAATTGCGTTCGTTAGGATTTATTTCTTGGCTGCTTTAGTCCAAACACCCATTTCTGAATATTTTTTTATTCGCTGCTCAATTAAAGCTTCTGCTTTCATCTTCTGTAATCTCTTCAGACCCTGCAATAACTGACTCTTTACAGCCTCTGCAGATTTTTCGTAATCTCTGTGGGCACCCCCCAGCGGTTCACTGATCACACCATCAATGATCTTCAATTCCAAAAGATCTTTAGCTGTTAATTTTAAGGCAGATGCCGCTTGTTCTTTAAACTCCCAGGTTTTCCAAAGAATTGAAGAACATGATTCAGGTGATATCACAGAATACCAGGTATTCTCCATCATATATATCTCATTTCCCATGCCAATTCCCAATGCACCACCACTGGCTCCTTCACCTATTACCACTGTGATAATGGGTACTTCTAATGTCGCCATTAATTTTAAGTTTTTGGCAATGGCTTCTGCCTGACCTCTCTCTTCAGCTTCAAGACCCGGAAATGCTCCAGGTGTATCGAGTAACGTTATAACAGGAATGCCGAACTTTTGAGCCATCTTCATCAATCGGTACGCTTTTCTGTATCCTTCCGGGTTTGCCATTCCGAAATTTCTGTATTGACGCATTTTGGTGTCACGGCCTTTTTGCTGGCCAATGATCATTACCGACTGCCCATCAATTGTTGCCAATCCTCCAATCATTGCTTTATCATCTGCAAAATAACGATCCCCATGCAGTTCAATAAATTCATCTGTCATAAGGTGAATGTAGTCGAGGGTGTATGGCCTATCCGGGTGACGTGCAAGCTGAACTCTTTGCCATCGGGTCAGATTACTAAAAATAGATTCCCTGAGTTGATCCACTTTTTTTCGTAATCGATCAATCTCAGGTTTCAATACCTCATCTCCAATGGAGAGCTCATTTAACTCTTCAATTTTATTCTCTAAATCGGCAATGGGTTGTTCAAATTCCAGATATTGCATGATTGATATCCTGATTCTAATTAAAAGCTTTTTTTCTGCTCTATTGCAGTGATTGTTAAGATAATAACAATTCTTTACTCAATCCCGTAATTCTCAGGATTGGTTAATTTCCATTTTTTCTGCAAAATAATCACAGAAATCTCTCATATCTCCGCTTATTCTTGGATCGTTGGTAGACTTCTCCAACGTGT
>Ga0222632_1001044_pt1 | contig 11478 bp, 3 predicted proteins | sample AntAcemetageno46_FD_179828 | JGI IMG/M metagenome (GOLD analysis project Ga0222632, IMG submission 179828) | Saline water microbial communities from Ace Lake, Antarctica - #46 | ecosystem: Environmental > Aquatic > Non-marine Saline and Alkaline > Saline | place: Antarctica: Ace Lake | collected...
TATTTCCGTTATTATCACCAAATCCGGCCGCTGTTGACGTAAAATCTACACCTGAGTTAAACAATGCTTTCCAAGTACCGCTTACTTTATAATAGGCCGCTGTAATATTTTTCCATTGTCCGGAAACTTTATATTTGATATCATTAACTGTTTTCCAGTCGCCGGAAACTTTATAATTTGCTTGAACACCTATGTTCAATACTACAACTGCTAATCCGTTTTGTCCCGATGTTCCGCCGCCACCTGCAACTGCTAGGTTTGACTGATAAAATGCTGATCCTGTACCACCTGGTGTTGATCCTGAGCCATTATCACCTGTTCCGCCACCAGGCACAAGGTTTGCTCCTGAGTACCCACCGGTACCGCCTGCATCTCCCGAACCACCATTTCCGCCATGGCCTCCAATATCTCCTCCGCCACCACCACCACCACCGGCACCATCACCTGAATGATTACCACCGTTGCCTCCTAGTGTAGTAGGAGAGTCTCCCACAGGATTGTTTGTATTAATTCCTGAGCTTCCTTGACTATTACGTCCATCACCAGCTCCACCGCCACCGCCACCGGCAACAGCAATTTCGGTGCCATCTATTGTTACTAATGTTGCTCCACCGCCAGCACCACCTGATCCTGACGATCCTTGGGGGCCTGATGTGCCACCATACCCACCTGAATATCCTGTTAAACTTTTTCCGTTTACACCACCTCCGGCTGATGAACCACCTGTTCCACCGGCACCACCTCCGCCTACAGCGACTTTTAGTATTCCGCCAATAGATGATGATATGTCTACACTAGTGGCTGTAACATAATGTCCAGCGGCTCCTGTTCGTCCGCCTCCAGCTTGGTCACCACCGCCACCACCTCCAGCGCCACCCCAAAGGTGCACATCTATGGATGTAGTCCCTGCTGGAATTTCTAATGATTGAGTTGTACCTGTGTAGGTAAATGTTTTTGTAATTGTAGGCATAAAGGAATTAAGCCTCCCTTACGAACCAGAAGTCTCCGTCTGCGCCATCACCTGATGTTGGTGCGGCTGTGGCAACAAATTTTGCTGAACTACCCCATTTTGGTTGCTCATTGTTTATTAGAGTAACTACTGCTCCTGTTGTTGGTACATCTTGAACACTTGTGTTTGATGTTGTTATACTGCCCACAGCTGGTAATGTGAAAAAGGATGTAGTAACTCTACCATTTGAATCTGTTTTAAGAACTTGTTCTTTATTGGAATCACCATCTGTTGTAGCATCTGCCAATGTAATAATTTTTGAATACACTTGGTTCTCACCTGCAACCCAGTCATTCGCTGATACATCATAAAAAATTCTAGCATCGTCTGTGTCTGACGTTTCAACAATTAAACCAGAATCTACTTCTGAATTACCTGCATTCAATTTAAGAAAAGCGTTCTCTACTAAATTAATCTGTGATGATAATTGTGTATACTCTCCAGTAACACTTAAATTACCTGTAATTTTTACATCACCTGTTACTTCAAACGGTACAGTTGGAGATGTTGTAAATATACCAACTCTTGAATTTGCTGAATCAAATTTTAATGGAGTTGTTGTTGCGCCTCCATCGTTTACAGTGAAACTTACATCTTTATCTTGTCTTGTCTGTGCTATTGTTACATCGCCACTGCTGGCTGTGATTGATAATTCTTGTTCAGCTCCTACGATAAGACCAGCATCGGCATCGATAGTTATTGCTCCCACTGTTGTTTGAGCAGTATCTTTTCTAAAAAAGTTTCCACCAGCAATAATAGTACCGCTAGTATTTGATGTTCCAGATATATCTACATTTGATGTTGTAGTAGTTGATCCACTAAATGTTGCACCTAATGTGGAATTTAAATTAAATCCAGCTCCTATTGTGCTGAATCCAGATAATGCTACTTGTGGTGTAAAAGATTCTTTTGATAAAATTGCTGTTCTCGTGTTGGCCACATACATAGAAGAAATAACTTTTCCATTTCCTCCAGTGTCGTTTAATGATTCTATCTTCCAACCTGATAACGTTTGTCCTTTTGTGTAGACCGGTCCTACTAATATCCAAGCAGAGCCTGAATAAAAATGTAATTGATCAGTATCTGTGTCTTGCCAAAGATCTCCTGCTGATGGAGATGAAGGTTCAGTTGTTTGTGATTTTGCACCGCCTGTTGGTTTCCAACTTGTGCCATCATATACTTTAATTTGGTTCGATGATGTATCAAACCATAATTCACCTGCTAATGGTGATACAGGTGCTGATGCCGATGCTGAATTTTCTAATAGCTTTACAAAGTTTTCGTTTAGGCCTTCACCAAATCCCGAATAAGACTTTCCAAATAACTGTAACGACGTAGTGTTATCCACTGTGCCGTCAGTGATTGTTGTGATTGCTGTGCCTCTTGTGTTATTAATTACGTAAGCCATATACCTATATTTAGTGTTTTCCTATAGATATGAAGATGACTCCAGTATCTGATGTTTTATGATTTTCTAATGCTTTACCTATGATTGATCCTAATTTTGGTTCAATTGCTTTTTTGGCATGACCCGCACTTTTTCCACTAGTCGTTAATAAATCTCCTTTTTCAATATATCCTTCGACCTTGCACGGAACTTTTCCTACAAGTGCTACCGCAACTCCATCTTCTTTATCATTCATTAGATATGCTGGGTTTGTGGATACCACTCCCGCTACTCTAGTATCATTAGCAAACTGTGAAACTGTTAATTCTTCTGCTCCACTAAAAATAACAACTGTTCCAGGTTCATACTCATGGTCTGACGTATATTTCTCAGCCAAGTCAGCATATTGTGCCGACGTTGCTTTTGCATAAACTACGTTATATCCAAGTGAACTTGTACCTATGTCATATGTTGCATCTGTTGCCGGTGTAATATCTTTTGATGTCAATGTACTGTTCATTGATAGTGCGTTCAATGTACTTGAACCTGTAGTGTCTGTTACTGTTCCTGAAAGTGGTCCAGAAAATGCTGTGGATCTTGTTGTTCCTAAAATATCAAGTTTTGTTGCTGGCGAAGTTGTACCTATACCTATTCTTCCCGATGCACCACTAACAGTCATTACTGTCGATGTTGTTCCGCCATCGTTTACTTTAAAAGTAATATCTTTATCACTAATAACGTTTTGTATGTTTACACCCAATGCATCTACTGTAATACGTAAGTCACTGTCGGCACCAACAGTTAATCCGCTATCATTCACAATACCTAGTGTGCCTGCTGTTGTGTCATTGGCATTTGATCTCAAATAATTTGCCGCGGCTATACCGCCTAGTTTATCCGAATCAGTTGAAGTACCAGTAAGTTTTAAATCTGCAATATCTGTTGTAAGTGTGATACCTTTTGTTATAGAAGCAAATCCAGAAATAGCAGATTTTGGTGTAAATGTATCATCTGATATGATTGCAATTAAGCTACCGTCATTGTACCATTTTGTTACGTTCTGGTTTGCATCTGTTGAGTCTTTTATAGTTTCATATATAAATCCGTTTAGTGTTCCTGTTGCTCCAGGCGGACCTACCAATACATTGTTTGATCCATTATAAAAAAATAATTGGCTAGTATCAGAATCAATCCAGAAATCGCCTTGTTGTAAATTAGAAGGTGCAGTTGATTGAAACGGTGCACTACCTCCTGCTGTTTGCCAAATAGTTCCGTTGTAAACTTTTAGTTTTGAATTTACTGAATCAAACCAAAGCTGTCCTACAATAGGCTTACTTGGAGCAGTTGTGTTAGAAAAATTTTCTAATAGATGTAAAAAATTTTCGGCAATTACTTCGCCGTACCCAGCGTACCCTTTTCCTACTAAATTTAAATCTGTTTGAGTATTCAATACATTATCTTGTACTGTGTATTGATTTGGTGAAGCAGAACTGTTTGTTTTGTTTACTGTATATGCCATTTATTCTATTCCGTAAAAGTTGTTAAACTTTGTATTCTAATTGTATAATCTATCTGTATCAATCTGTTCAAAGATTTTTGTACTGGGTGGAAGATTACGTGTGTCAACAGTTTGTTAGTAGCACCGTCCTCTGTTCCTTCCCAACTCTTCAATCCTAGTTCGTCGAACACATAGTCACCATTGAAATTGGTAGTGTTATCGAACGCCGCCTGTCCTGTTGGCTCACCGTAGTCCAGTGTGCAAGTCACAACGATGTCAGTGTACTTGTTACCTGCTGTGTGTCTCACTTCCATCTTGTTCCTTGTGGTGTCTTTGTTGGTCGCAGAGTTGTCATCTATCACTTTGTAATATGTTTGGTTGTACAAAGAAGCATTTGTACCTGTTGAGTTTGGTGTCAGGTATGTAATGATACCTGTTGGATCAACAGTTGTTCCGCCACTTCCAAACGCCATTTCGTGTACGAATCCTGTAGTTTTGTTTGCTAATGAATTTGCCAGTGCTTGTGACATATTTTCATAATGAATAGCATTTCTTTTATCCACTAAAACTTCGCCAGTTTCCGGATCAAAAATTTTGATATGACCTTGCATCATTACTCCGTTGTGTTCTTTCATTGTATCGTTTGATTCTTTTTGTTTTTCTTTATTTGATTCTTCTTGCATCTCATTGTATTTATTCAGGTGCATTTGTTGGTTCTCCTGCTATGAATTTAGCTTGGTAAGTTGTGGCTTTTTGTAGTCCTTTACCGTTTGAGGCTGTGGATATACCGGTGTCATACCAAACTGATCCTGTTTTTTGTATTATTTTTATCTGAACTCCTTGAGCTGGCGGTGTTGTAAGGGTCACATTTGCTGTGGATCCGTCTACAGTATAGTTTTCTGTGCTTTCGTCCTCGCTGATGGGTAACAATCGTTGGCCACCAATGAATATGTCTAACTCATCGGCTCTAGACGGAGCAGTTGTTGTTGCAAACGAAATTGTACTACCGTCACCTGTATATGTTTTGGTTGCAATAGTATCAGCATAAGGTACTGTTTGCTGTCCGGACGAATCAACAACGTTGGCGCCGGAGGTATGTACCTTAATTCCTGTACCAAGTGTTCCACGTCTTAGTTGTCCCAACGTGTTTCCTGTCTTGGTAAAATATTCAATTCTTTCTTTATCTATGAACACAACTCCTGGCAGATTACTAGTAGGTACCGGTGTTCCTAGTACTGTTCCATCTTCAACTGTTATTGTTGTATTGTCTACGAGTAAATCCTGTGACAACTTTGTTGTTTGACTTTTGCTGATACGTTTGTAAAAAGTCCTGTTCAACATATCTTTAAAAATTCTAAATCCTGTCGCTCCGGTATTACTTTCAATAGCAAAATACGTAACATCAAGTCTGTCAGCTGTTGTTATTGTTTTTCCTGCCACTGTAATTTTATTGTCTTCTATTGTATAATCATAATATGGCACCAACGGTTCTTGATTTAAAGAAACATATGTGTAATCGCCATTGAACGGACTAGCAGATAGATAAAACTCACCACTACTTCTTCCTTCTAAGACTTCTCTTCTCTGTTTCATTCCAAAAGCATTATTAAATGTTGTTACAACAAATTTGTTTCCTATTGACAATGATATACTCTCTGACGATATTTGTGTGGTATCAATAATAATGTCCGAGCCGGTTACTGTGTAATGTTTATCAACCATAGTTGCTATTACTACAATGTCTCCCGACGTTGGAGCAACAACAAAACTTATATTTTTATTGTTTAAATCAACTAGATAATCAGTATTGAGTAATTGTTTTACTCCGTTTTTATAAACTTCTAACTGCGATGTTGCTGTAATAGTTTTTGCAGGATCTACTGTGCTTCCATCACTCAACAATGATGTTAAAACATCGTATGTGAAACTTACTGTACTACCGTCTCCGGAATAATAAGTGTTGTCCGGTCCTCTCAACAACTGTCCATTTAATTCTACCATTGTCAAACCTGCGTAAGGTCCAAATGCTCCTGCAGGATAAGTCAGACCATATGTTAAAGTTGATCCGTCGTATGTTAATTCTTGTGTTTTAACTTCTGCGTATGCTCTGCTTGTAGAATCTTGATTGAATCCTGCTACTTGTATGCTGTCTCCAGATGCTGGTGCCGAGTTAAAAGATATTGTAATTTGTTTATTCAATTCCGAGACTGTGTAATCTGTGCTTATAGTTTGAGAGACTCCGTTTTTTGTTACATAAAGTGTTGGCAATGAACTATCTAATTGGTATGTGTCTCTAGCCGCTGTTTCAAAACTTGTTGTTGATCCGTCTCCTGTGAATTCATTTAATAAAACATAATTTGATCCCGAAACAGCAAAACTTCTAATATTAACTATAGCATTTGTAACCGGAGCGTTTGTTAATGTAATTGTTTCGTTTTCAACATCTACAGTAAAATCTGTGCTCAATGTCTGCATTTCATTATTAACTGTAACAAGAACACCTGCAGATGTTCCTGGTTTTTGTCCAATACTAAATGAAACTGTACTGTCGTCTCCTGCATAACTTTTATTCACAATAAATGGCACTCCAGAAAGAGGCGTTGTGTAAACTTTAATATCTAATGTGTCAAACATAGAACCTGGTATATTTTCTTCCGGTGAATAACTAGTATCCGGACTAATAAAAGTGTCTCCTTCAACAATAATATCGCTAGGACTTTTTCCTAACACACTATTAAATAATCCTCCGGACATTAAAGTATCTAGAGTTCTATCGTCTGTTGGAGTTAAAACTGTGTCATCATCAAACGGAATAAATTCAACCTTAACACTGTTTCCGGGAGCGGACGACAAAGTAAAAGATGTTGTTGTGTTATCTCCTCTAAACACTTCGTTAGTTTGTCTAATGCCGTTGTAATAAACTGTGTAAACATCTGTTGTTGACGGTGTTGTGTCAAATGTAAATGTCACTGTAGATCCGTCTCCGTAGAATGTTTTAGTCCTGCTAGTTCCGTAATTGTCCCAAGTGTTTGAGTACCAATCTGATTTATCCCAACCTTGATCATTTGTAAATGCCAGTCCGGTTACCATTACTCCCCCATAATCAACACCTTTCATTAACTGGCCTAACTCATTTCCGGGCATTCCCGATTCCGGTGTATACAGACCTAATGTTCTTTCTGACGCAGTAATATACGATTCGTCTCCTCTTAATTTTTGTACTTTTCCTTTGTTGTCATCAAAAGAAGTTGTTGCTGTAAATCCATTTGTTGCTCTATAAAGTTCGTTAGCATATCTAATCAAACTGCCGTATGCATAGGTAGTGTTTGCTGTCCAATCAACCACCGTTCCGGATCTACTGGTCCTATCAAATTTTATTGTTGTGGAAATATCTCTTACTTTATCATTTCCTAATCTCACCGAAGCAGTTGCTTGATCTGTAGGTGTTGATCCTCCTGTCTCACCGCCTGTTATAGTAACTGTAGGTGTTGAAGTATAACCCGAGCCGGCATTAGTAACTGTAATATTTTGAACAATATCATTGCTTATTTTTACTGTTGCTGTGGCTCCTGTTCCTCCACCGCCGGTTATTGTTACTGTTGGTGTTTGCGTATATCCTGATCCAGCGTTTGTAATTACTATCGATTTAATAAATCTTTTATAGTTGTCATTCCAAAACTTATGTGGATAAGCTGTAATTCTATCACTGTCGCTTGGTCCTGCAGGATCAATATTTCTCACAGTTGATGTCGACTCATCGTAAAAAGCAGGATTATCAAAATCGGTATTAATTCCGTTTTGTGTATCTAACGATGTGTAACCAAGTTTATACTCTCTAATTTTTGTATGGAATGGTTTAACTTCGTTTATGTAATTTTCAACATAAGAATCTGTGCCTATAGTATAAGTTTTACGTTGATCAAGATTTCTGAAACTATTTGTAACATTAATAAAACTTGTTTTAAACAACCAATCAACGTAATGTTGTTGGTTAAGAACTTCTCTTAAAGATATAAAGAATATATTATTGTATTCAATTTTTAAATCTCCAACAAATATATCTTCTTTTAATGCTTTGAGTATGTTTCTTGTTTCTATTGATGGCTCTGCATCAAAGAAATTTTCGTCAAATCTATCATCCCCGGCAAAACCTTTATTGTTTATTGAATAATCATATAATGTATTCTCTAACTGAATGGTTCCGTTCTCTGTTCCTACATTTTCCCAACCGGTAGCAGTTTTCATAAACAATTTCCATCCGCCGGTATCTGATGATGTAACTTTCACGTGTTTTCCAACAGGCATATCTAGTTCATCAAGCTCATATTGATATGTTACTTGTTTTTCTATAAAAGTATTTTCATCGTGTACCATGTCTCCGTTGGTTTTATACCAATCTATCAACCTGTAATAAGAATCGGTTTTATAAGTCTGTACTTGTGTCCTAGAAAACTCTGTACCATTCCATTGGTATATTGCCCAGTATCCATTTGAATTCTCATCTGCACTGACCAGATAGTTACTGTTTCCGCTAAAATCGGCTGTATTTTTGTAAGTTAAATCAGCATAGGTGTCAACTTTTTCGTCCCATATACCCGACTGTGCTGTAGGTTCTGCTTCTTTAGAATTTAAATTTGTGTAACTGACAGTATTAGCCAATTGATACTTTTTTAAAATTAAATTTGAATATACTATAATTTCTTTTAATGCTTTAAATCTATCTACGTACCAACTTTGTCTTGGTCTAACATTATTTCCATACTGTTGGTTTGTTGGCAGACTTAGATCTGGTACTGAATCACCAAAGGAATTTTTTCCTATCACACTATTCCACCATTGCGTTTCTATGCTATTGTTTGGTCTGTCATCTTTATTGCCTTCTTGTATTATCTTCCAAACACTATTTGATTCCCCTTCGCTAAGATTTAATTTATAATCAATGTTCATAACAATGTTATTATTAAAAAGAGTATCTTTAACGTTAAAAGTTAAAATTTTATTTGAATCAGTAATAGCAAAAAATTTCTTACCTGATGCCAAAGGATTTGCAATAATGTTACTAATGTATGCTGTTGTATTTTTCCTTACTACAGATGATAAGTTTTGCGATGGCAAGAAAACACTATTCTTAACCCAATAATAATAATAATTTAAAAGTGTATCTGTTTTTGAATCGTATTTCTGTTTTATTGAATACACTGTATTGTCAGCATTTAATGGTTGTCCTGATATGTTTCTGGGCAATCCTTGTGGGGTATCTGCTAGTGTTGACCATTGTGACGGAAGAATAGTAGATTCTACCCATTCGTAAACATCAATGCTAGATCCTGGAAATGTTTTACCCCAATTTTTTGTACGGTACTCTTGTGTTCCTTGTTCGTACCATACCCATTTTACTGTTGATAGGTCCCACCATACCTCACCGATATGATTGTCTGCCCAAGCAATTGAATCATTAACATTATTTTGATCTGTTCCTACATTGTAAACAGCAGGATCCCATTCTGATTTAATGTTTATTTCCCTGTCTGCTAATCCTAATATTCTACCTTTGATCGGATCATACAAATCAAGATAATCAACTAGTTGACTCTTTGCTTTGTTGTATACAAATGCCGATGTTATTTTTCTTTCATCTATTAAATTGTCTTCCGTGACTATAGGTTTCCAAGCATAAGTTCCTAACTCATTTAAATCAAAATTAGTCACAGTACCGTCGTTGCTTATACCGGACTCACTATCATCAGTTGGAGATCCAACCAATACAGATCCGTTGATAGCAAAAACAGATTTTCCAAATGCATCATTGGCTGTTACTTTTGTTGTAACTAGTTTGTCATCAACAACAAACTCAGTGTCATAAAGAGTGGCTGTGAACACTCCTCCTGATTCTAAATTAATGTCAATTATATTGGTATCTTGTAGATCAAATGTAGTCGCTCCGTTATCAAACGCCATTTCTGTGTTTGAACTAAACTTGCTGGCACCTATGATAATCCTCTTCCCATCCGGAGATATATCAATTGAAGAACCAAATTTCATGTTCGTTTGTGTTTCTGGCGAATTTAGTGTCTGGTGTAGTGTATAAGTGTTTGTTGATCCGTCGGCATTCCATTTATAATAATAAACAGCACCTGCATCATCTTGTAGTCCGTTATTGTTTCCAGGAGCAGTAATTAAAAGTTTAGACCCGTCTTTACTCATTGCAATGGCGTTACCAAAAGCCTTGTCCACAGATGATCCATCGGAAGTTATCCCTTTTAATGTTTGTCTATGAGTCCATGTATGTTGTGTGCTGTCGTTGTTGCTATGACCGTTTCGCGTAAAAATTTCTACTGTTCCTGCGTTACCCGGTGCTAATGAACTTACTGCCAATATGTCACCATTGTCATTTACTGAGATTGCGTGTCCAAATCTTTTTAACGATCCGGGTTCGTTGCTAGAAATTGTTATATCCTGTGTCCACATGTCGTATGTTGATCCGTCGGCACCTACTCCCCAAGTGTACATATAAACTGTGCCGGTATCTGACGTTTTTCCCGGTGCACTTATGAACATATATTTTTGTGGCGTTGCTCTAACACTGGTTGTTCCGGGCTCTGCTATAGCCGTATCCCACCCAAAATTTTGGTTCGCTTCATCTGTTGGGGGAGTTATTGTGCTTAATCCCGAATATATTTTTGTACTGTCGCTCCAGATATACGTTTTTACTAGACCCGAATCCGAAAATCTTGTACTTCCGTCTGAACCTATTGTGTTAGTATACGGTGCACCGGCAATTAAAAAGTTTTCATCTGTACTGATTCTTAGACTTTCTCCAAGTCTACTTGTATTGTCGTCGTTGTTGGTCATTGTAAGAGAAGATTGTATTTGGAATGTATCTCCCGGAACATTGTCACGTCTGAAGAAAAGATGTATCATTCCTTGACCGCTAGCCGGAGCACTTACAGCCATAAACCTTCCGTCGTTTCTAGCAACTACACGATGGCCAAATTCTTGATCGTTTGCTTCTGTAGGGCTTTCAATTAATTTAAGTGTATAAGGATCATTTTTTTCATACACAGACCATTTTCCGCTTCCATTGTTGTCAGCAAAAACTCTATCTCCAATGTTGTTGTTTAGTGTATCCTTGTCTTTATATTCGTTGTAACTTAACAAACTGTTGACGTTATTCATTGAACTTACTCTCACTGACACAAACTTATAGACATTACCATATGAATCAAACGTTGATCCGTCTGCTAAAATTCCATTTGTTTGTATTATCGTTGTGCTGTCATAATCAAAAATTATTGTACGATGGTCTGGAATTGTTGCGATTTTATAAACACCGTTAAGGTCAGCAAATTGACTGTTACTAATCAAAACAAAATCATTTTTAGAAAATCCATGACTGTCTGAAAAAATTAATTCTAGTTGTGTCGCATTGTTTAATGGCTCAATGGAAACAATGTTTATTCCAGTATTTGAAATCCTTTGTACGTCCCAGTCTGTGTTTTCTTTCTTGGCTATCCATATCAAGTCATTGTCGTTAATAGCATTTACATCAAGATTTAATAGATCAGTTAGATTGAAAGCAGTATG
>Ga0222632_1001060_pt1 | contig 11273 bp, 7 predicted proteins | sample AntAcemetageno46_FD_179828 | JGI IMG/M metagenome (GOLD analysis project Ga0222632, IMG submission 179828) | Saline water microbial communities from Ace Lake, Antarctica - #46 | ecosystem: Environmental > Aquatic > Non-marine Saline and Alkaline > Saline | place: Antarctica: Ace Lake | collected...
GCTTGAATATGGGAGCGTCCCAAGCTGTAAGTCGCTATGTCAGCCACACCCTAGCAAGCCGGAAGTTAAAAATTAAATATCACGATGAATTATGCGCAAGCATTACGGAATGACCCTTTTTTAGCTCCCCTCTGCAGGGCCGCTGAAATCATCTCGCGCACCTTGGCATTCATCTGCGCGCTGTCGGGCGCTTCGCCCTTGGTCAGCTTGGCGACGATGGACCGCACCGCGAGGTAGAAGTGGATGTGATCGCGCTCGGTGTCAGCGAAGGCATCGCTGCCGCTGCAGATGTCGTAGGCGGCTTTCAGGCGCTTCACCAGGAACATGACCCGCTTCTCGATCTTATCGGTGAGCTGCACGAACTCCGCCGCCCGGTTCAGGCATTGCAGCTGGGCGACCGGCGTTCCGCTGAAGTAGGGCGTGGTGTCGAACTGGTGGAAGATCCGCGCCAGCAGGTCGAGGTGATCCTTCACCACGATGATGGAGGCCTCGATCTCTTCGATGTTGCTGCTATCCGCCTTCGAGTAATGCGCCAGCGCCAGATTCATCTGCTTCTTGATGCCGATGTAGTCGACGACCAGTCCCTTCTTCTTGTTCTCAAACTTCCGGTTCACCCGCGAGATCGTCCGGATCAGGTTGTGGCGCTGAAGAACTTCTACCTTCATCCAATGTTCGAAAATTCTTCACAGAGGATTTCAAGGAGGTCAGGTACGAGGCCTGCTCCTTGAGCCCTACTAATGAGCTCCTGAATACAGTTCTCCAACGCCTTTCCGGGCATTTCATCACTCATACGGGAATCCAAAACATCCTCCCAGATTATGGCGAGATTCTCGATAGGTACCCGAGTGCCCATGATTCGCTTTCGCAAATCCCGCTTTTTCAGCGCTGCCAACTTGGTCGGACAGTCATCACCTCCACCACCTCCTGGAGGAGAAACTGCTCCTCCATCTCCTCCACCGACATTTGCATCATCTTTCTTAAAGAATGTAGCGAGCTGGGTGAGCGCAGTTTGGTAGTCGCCTGTGAAATCGACATAAATCCGACTCTTTAACATCGGAATCAACTCGGTGTCATCCAGCTTTCCAACCACGACCGTCACGCCTCCGCCAGTAATCTGGAGATGCAATGCAGCGAAAAGTTCTTCACGAACCCATGGGGAGTCGGCGCTTTGCCTTGAGTGCAGGAGAAGAAGATAACCTACTTCGCTCAAGCCCCGATTAATCTCTTCGACGATCGATGCGCCTGTGGCAATCTCTCGCGTGTCAAACCAAACTGGGACGTCTTCGTTCTCGAGGTCAGACGCAAGTTTGTTTGCAAATTCCTTATCAATCGAACTATGGCTGACGAAAACCTTTGATTTGCGTTCTTTCGGAGTTCCTTCTGCTACCATCATTGTTTCCATAGGTGAATATACATAGGTTGTCGATGTCTCTTCGGCTTCATCCGCTCCTTCGCCCGCTCGCTCGCGAATCATCTCCTCGAAATCCGCGCAAAGACGGTCGATCAAATCTTCCGTTTGCTTGAAGAAGAACTCACCGACCTGCTTTCGCTTCAGGGCACGATAGCGACGATAGAGCTTAGCGAAACTGTCCGTGATGTCCTCCTCGGCAACCAAGGAGTTGATTTTGACGATGAGCCGCTTGCCATCGGAGGAGTCCTCGACCCACTTGAAGAAATTCCGAATCTTCGTGGCAAACTCGGCGATCAGGTTGGCGACGTTCGCTTCCTTCTTGTTTCGCTCCTCGATGATCTTTAGAATATCGAACTCGGGCGGCGGGCCGGGCTCGTCACCTTCAGCGACTTTTGTGGGGCGCTTTTTCTTTTTCTTCGGATCCTCTGCTTCCACTTCAACGATGCCGATCTGATTATCGAAGTAGACCTCGATCGGGTCTTTCACATCCTTCGACCGATTCATCATGTTGTAGATCGTGTTGAACTTGCGAAGGAACAGGAGCAACTCCGGGTCACTGAATTTGGCGTCCAGCGAGATCACATACTCGATCCGATTGAGAATCGAGAAATACTGCGCAGCCTTCGCCTTCGTGTCTGCTGTCCTCTTGGGATGGGCTCCAATGAACTTCTCCAGACTGCTCTCCCAATCGAGAAAGCTTTCCGGGTTTTCCGCCTTCTCCTCATCGCGGATGATTGACACAAACGGCTCAAAGAACTTCTCGTAAACGTCTGATTTGTGCAGCTCCGTGTAGAGGATTCCCAGCACTTTGTCATCGCCGAAAGGATCCCAGTCACTCACCACCACGTCGGAGAAATGCTCGAACGCTTCCTTGATGTTCTGGACGTTGACGTTGTCGTAGGAGAAATCGACGATCTTGCAGTCGTTCTTGTATTTCGCCGTCCGGTTCACCCGTGAAATCGTCTGGATCGCCGAAATGCCGGTGATCTCCTTGTCGAGAAACAGCGTGTGCAACTTCTTCTCGTCAAATCCGGTCTGGAGCTTGGCGACGACGATGATCAGGCCGTTCTTCTCGGCGGCGAAGTTCTGCAAAACCTTCTCCTCGGTCAGTCCGTAGTTTAATCCGGTTGCCTTCTGGGCATCCTGGCTTTCGGAGTAAACGACGTGGATCGGCGCCTCACGGTATTTCGCGTATTTCGGCTGCGCCACCAGCTTGTCGAACTCGGCGCGGACGGCTTGCTTGTAGGCGATTGCCGATTTGATGGAATAGACCGCGAGCATCGCTTTGCCGGTTCCGCGAATCTGCCGATACACATCTTTGACCAGCAGATCGGCGACATACTTGGAGACGGCCTGAATCCGGTCTGTGTTTTCGTAAATCTGCTTCTTCTGCGCGTCCTTGAATGCCTTCTTGCTCTCAAAGCCTTCAAGCTTGTTCTTCGGCAAATCGAAGAGCATCTTCGAGGCGACTGGGACGATGTTCTTGAGCGGATTTAGGATGAAGCCGTCCTCGATGGCTTCTTTCATGGTGTAGGAATCAAACGGCACCCAGAGTTTTTCGCTCTCCGCGTAGCCGCTGAACTCGCCAAATCGGGCAAGGGTGTGGTCGCTGGGGGTCGCCGTGAAACCAATGATCAGATTCTTCTTCGCCGCGCCTTCCAGCTGGTCGGCGTTTTTGTCGAAGGGATTCTGCAACTCGTCGAAGATGCTGATCATCTCCTCGTTCTGATCGCCGCCTTGCGAACGGTGAATCTCGTCGATCAGAAAAACGACCCGCATTTTGCTCAGCTTGGCAACCGCACCTGCATCGAGCATATCCTTCACGGAACCGAACTTTTGAAGGTTCACGATCACCAGGCGGGCGTCGGACTTGAGCGCTTCCTGAAAGGTCTTTTTGTTGTGCGCCTCCACGAACATCTTGTTGTCGATGTTCATGTTCATCATCTTCGCGTCGATCTGGCTGCGCAACTGCAGGCGGTCGACCACGATCATGATCTTGTCATAGACGTATTGCCCATCGCGGAGCAGATCCTTGAGCTGCAATGCTGACCAGCCAATGATGTTCGATTTGCCAAAGCCGGCCGCATACTGCATCAGCAGCGAATAGACGTTCTTGTTGTTGGCGTATTTCTGCCGCTTTTTCAGCAGCTCTTTGCGCTTCGTTTCCGAGACGCCCGCAAGTTGTTTCTCCAACAGTTTCTCGAAGTAATCCGGCTCCTGCTCGTGTTCGAGGAATTCATCGATCTTGGCCAAGATCTTGTCAGTGCCAAACTTCTGCTTCGGCCTCGGGGCGATCAGGTAGCCGCGCTCGTCCTTGAGTTCCTTGCGCTTGTTGACGACCTGGATGTCGCGCTCGATGAAGTTGTAGTAGAGGATCTCCTTCTCGATGTTCGCCTTGCTATAGTGCGCGGAGAAGACTTCCTTCAGCTTGTCCTTCTTGTCCGCATCGGGGGAAAGCAGCGGGTAGGCTTTGAAGATCTCCGTGACCTTCTTGTCGTATTCCTCGCGGTCGAATTTCCCCTCGTGGCAGGTCGTCAGCACTTCGTCGAAAAAATCGCTCAGGGTGCGGAGCACGTAAGTTTCCTTCACATCGGTGGCGGTGATGTGAACTGCCTTTTCGAAAATCTTGAGAAAATCCTTCCGCGCCGCCTCTTTTTCCTTCTCGCTGAGCATGTCGTTGGCGTCGAAGGTTTCGTGGTAGGCCTTCACCGCCTCGAAGTAATCCTTCACCACCTTGCCACGCCCGTTCTTGCGGGCGCTCTGGTTGGTGTAATTGCTCTTCAGCTCGCTGTAACCGAGGAAGATGCCATTGACGAAAAAGCACAGATCGGGACGAAAGGAGAACAGCGTCTTGCCGCCGTGCTGAAACTTGTAGGGCAGCTCCTGCACCACGGAGAACAGATTCTCCTCAAAGGGCTTGTCGCCGTGGGTCAGGCTGCCACTGGGGTAGAAGAGGTGCAGCTTGACGCCCTTGAGCGTGACCGACTTGTTCTGGTTCAGGAAAAGCGCGGTGTTGCGGCTCGCGCCGATGCGCTCCTGGATCAGATCGATGAGATCGGCGAGAAGCGCTTTGGCATCGTTCTTGTATTTGCGCAGTAGTCCTTCGTAGGCCTTCCGGTTGAGGGCCGTATCCGCAATGAAGCCCTGCAAATCCTCCTCGATGATGAGCGAACTGCTGATCGTGTTCGCCTTGACCTCGCGGTAGCCGAGCTCTTCGACGAAGAAGGGCACGAGGAACTTGTCCTGGATGGTTAGTTCATTCATCGCTTGTTTGATCAAGAGTCAGGCGGCCCAGCACTAGATCAGAAAATAATGCAGGTTTTGTGGCTTTGAGAATTTCGGTGGATTCCTGTAGTTGGGAAAGAATCTGATCAACTTCCCGGGTGCGATCTGTCAAGTAATCAGCAATGCAACGTTGTTCTTCAACAGAGGGAGGGAGGACAAATGGCAGTACTTTTATGTCATCAAATCTCATTGATTGGCGGAGTCCTCCACCCAGCCAGTAAAATACCTTAGCCAGATCATAGTAGTGGAGCAATGCGTAGGCAAACGCTGGAACAACCCGTTTCTTAAACTTTAGGCACAGGTAAGCGGAGGTAATTATACCGCGTTCTTGCGCTAGGGCTACACGCAGGCTTTTCCAGTCATTCTGTAGATCAGTTAAGCGCAGAATCACATTACCCTTTTCGACAATTTGGTACGTCTCAAAGGAAGCTGGAAGAAGCCCTGTACTCGTGTTGATGTCCTTCCGTTTGATTCTCCCGTAGCTCAGCGAAAGAAGATTCTTCTCGCGCATTCCGACATTCTTGTTTTTGGTTTTAATGGCAACATCGACGACCCGTTCGACACTCCAATCTGACGGTATGTGACCAATCCAATCGTGGCCAGAATCCCGCAATCTGTCAGAATTGTCGAGTATGCCGGAAAAGATCGAACCACGCAGCGAGGCAAGCTTTTGCGCGATTGATTTCTGGAGGCGATCGAGCAAGTCTAGATCCTTTCGAATGCTTACGATGCTTCCAATCTCAATTGGCCTTTGAAAGGCTTTGTTGAAGTTGATCGCGACCCCGATTCTGTTGTCCAGCTTGATGAATGGACGCTGAATGTAATCAGCGAGAAACCTGTCAATTTGGCTCTCGTTCCTTTCCGGGTCGGGATTGTATCCAATAATCTCAAAGTCCTTTTGTCTGTCTGGGGTGAGTTCAACAGTGATTTCAATCCGTTCAGGCAACTTCTTTGTGGCATTTTTCAGCGATGCCTTTACGACAATTTTTCCACAACCCAGAACCTCGTCTCCTTCATTGGAGGTCAAGACGAGGGTGTCTCGGGCTTTGTCAAAACGATATTCACCCTCTTCTGTCACGATGGTGAGTTCTTGCTCCCTGTAGTCGAGCGTTGATGCCCACGGTTTCCAGTAGCCAGAGAATACATCTTTCAGCGAATTGTATTGGCCTGCCTCAAACGAAGTGACGGTGAATTCCTCAATTCTGTTTTGACCGTCCGTCAGAAGGACGGGATCCAACTTCATTGATGCCGCCTGAATCTCGCTCCCATCCCGCTGCCTAACGAGTGGTAGATTGTCTGCGAAAGTATCGCCGCCCTCGTCGACATTTGTTAACTCAATTGCCTGCTTGTTATAGTAGAAATCAAACTTAGAGAACAGTTTTGAAAATTGTGTTTCTTCAATTCTCTCGAGTGAGCGCACGATGTCAGCCCGACTTTCGGCATCGATTATGTTCTTTTTATCCCCTTTCTTTTTCTTCAGTGGAGTGCATTTTGCGCTAGCATCGACTAGGAGAATCTTGTCTTTCAGTTTTTGAGGCTTCTTTTTATTGATGATCCATAAGTAGGTATAGATATCAGTATTAAAGAACTCGCTTGTTGGATTCTGGATCACTGCTTCGACCAGGTCATTGTCCAACATCCACTTCCTTATATTGCTTTCAGCTGAGCCAGCATCACCAGAGAAGAGCGACGAGCCATTGTGGACGACCACCGCGAAGCCATTAGTGTTGAGTTTAGCAATGATGTGCTGCATAAACAGCAACTGACCATCTTCTACTGTTGGCAAATAGTGAAAGCGCCCCGTTTTGTCGTCTTCAATAGATTTTTTGTAGCCCTTCCAGTCCACGCCGTAGGGCGGGTTGGCGGTGGCGACGTCGAATTCCTCGTTGCTGAATTTGTCGTCGTTGAGGGTGTTGCCGTATTCGATCTTGGAGTCTTCGCGGAAGCGGCTCTCAATCCTCGCCATGGCGTAGAGTGCGTCATTCCAGTCCTGCCCGTAGGTGGCGGTGAAGCGCTGGAACTTCTCTTTAATCCGATCCTCCACCCCGAAGAGCAGGTTGCCGCCGCCGCAGGTGCAATCGTAGAGGGTGAGCAGCTTGTCGGATTCCTCGATCTTCGAGGCGATGATCTCGGAAATCAGCGCGATGATGTCGTCGGGCGTGTATTGCTCCCCGGCGGTCTCCGCCGACATGTCCGCCCACTTGCGCTTGATGTGCTCCTCCAGCGTGGTGATCTCCGAGTTGTTGAAAGGTCGGAGATCGATCTCGCTCCAGTCCTTGGTGTAACCCATGAGCACCTTCTTCGCCTTGAGCTTGGCGATGACGCCGCGGATATCGAGGAACTTGTCGCCCTCGCTGGCATCCACGCCAAGGAGGTCTTTCGTTTCTCCATCGAAGGCTTTGAGGTATTCGTTGAAGTCCAGTTCGAAGGTTTTGTCATTTTTGCAGATGTCCTTGAGCGTCATGTTCCGCTCGAAGAGGTAAGCATTGTAGCCTTGGCCGCGGTCGCGAATCAGATCGATGAAGTCCTCCTTGTCCATTTCCTTGAGCGCCTCTTCCCCGATGTCCGCCTTCAGCTCGTCGAACATCCGCAGGAGCCGTGATTCAATCATCACGAGGGCAAAGAACGGCATCATCATGCCCGGCCACTCGGATTCCTTGATGCCTGACCCTCGGAGAAGGTCGGCGGTTGCCCAGATTCGGGATTCGTATTGGAGAATGTTTTGGCTCATTGGTTTGTGAAGTATTCTAAGCGGCGAGGCTGGTGAGAGAGCCGGCCTTGTCGGCCTTTTTGTTTTTGGTCAGGAACCAGAGGCAGACGGGGATCTGGGTGGAGTAGAAGAGTTGGCCGGGCAGGGCGATCATGCAATCGACGAGGTCGTTCTCGACCATCTTTTGGCGGATCTCGCCTTCGCCCTTGGTGTTGGTCGACATGGAACTGTTGGCGAGGACGAAGCCGGCCACGCCGTGCTCGGAGAGCTTGGAGACCATGTGGAGAATCCATGCGTAGTTGGCGTTGCCGGTGGGCGGGGTGTCGTAGCCGTTCCAGCGTCCGTCGTGCACGAGCTCGTCGGCGGCCCGCCAGTCCTTCAGGTTGAAGGGCGGATTGGCCATGATGTAGTCGGCCTTCAAGTCGGGGTGTTGATCCTTGAAAAAAGTATCGGCGGGGACTTCGCCGAGGTTGGCGGAGAGCCCGCGCACGGCGAGGTTCATCTTGGCCAGCTTGTAGGTGGTGGCAGTGAACTCCTGTCCGTAGACCGAGATGTCCTTCTTGCTGCCGTGGTGGCTTTCGACAAATTTGATCGACTGCACGAACATGCCGCCCGAGCCGCAGCAGGGGTCGTAGATCTTGCCCTTGTAGGGCTCGATCATTTCGGCGATCAGATTGACGACGCACTTCGGGGTGTAGAACTCGCCCCCCAGCTTGCCCTCGGAGGCGGCGAACTTGCCGAGGAAGTATTCATAGACCCGGCCGACGGTGTCTTCCTGCATTCCGTCCGACGGCCTGCCTGCCGGCAGGCAGGTGTCGATATTGTTGATCGCATCGATCAGGGCGGAGAGCTTGCTGCCATCCAGCCCGAGGCGGGAGAAGTAGTTGTCCGGCAATGCACCTTTAAGCGAGGCATTGCTCTTCTCCACGGCGGTGAGGGCGGAGTCGATCTTGATGGCGATGTCGCCCTGCTTGGCATGCTGCTGGATGTAGGACCAGCGGGACGTCTCCGGCAGGTAGAAGACATTCTGCATGGTGTAGAACTCCACCATGTCGGTGTATTTCTCCTTCCCGTCCGCAATCAGCTCGGCCCGGCGCTCCTCGAACTTGTCCGAAACGAACTTGAGGAAGATCAGCGAGAGGACGACGTGCTTGTATTCGGACGACTCGACGCTGCCGCGCAGCTTAGTCGCAGTATCCCAAAGGGACTCTTCAAAGGATTTGGATTTCTTGGGAGCGGATTTCTTAGCTGGCATGTGTTTGGGAAAAGCTGTTTTGAATGACGAAGTGTCTAAAATTGTGGGGTATATTAGCCGAGGGGCTAGGCATTGGCGGTCTGTTGAAGACAGTTCTACAAAGAAAAGCATCCGAGGAGGGACTAGCAAAGTAAAAGTGAGTTTGTTGAGAGGTATGAAAACGGCTAATTGAGTAGGAAAGGGGCCGTTGGTGACCGAGCCGCGTAAAAGACTACGTCTCACGCGGGTGACTGTGGTTGAGCATTCCAGAGCCAGTCGAAGCGGAGCACGCACGGAGGCTTGCCGGCATGTCCTGCGAAACTCAGAGAGCGTAGAGGGGAGATGGCGAAGCAATGCCTGTGTCACTTCCTGACGGATGCGCACCCTTTCTGTTTGAGAGTCGTGGGAGCATCCTGCTCGCGTTGGTGCCGTGTTGCTTGCGAGCTGGAAGCACCTGCGACTTTTTATATCGCGAGCTGAATCTCTTTAACCTCTCGATTGATCTTTGCTCCGATTTCCTTTTCTGCCTTTTCCAGTTCAAAGCGGGCTTGGAGCCTGAGCCAAATCTGCGCGGTGGTCCCGAAGTATCGGCTCAATCTCAAGGCGGTGTCGGCCGTGATCGCTCGTTTCCCTTTGATAATCTCACTAATTCGTATGGGCGTGACCCCAATCTCCTTGGCTAGGCGATATTGGGATAAGCCATAGGGTTCCATGAAGTCCTCTAGTAAGACCTCTCCGGGATGTATGCATAATAAGCTCTTCATAATAATCTCCTTAATGATAATCAATAATTTCCACGTTTTCCGCATCTGCGCCACTCCAGCTGAAGCACAATCGGTATTGATCGTTTATTCGAATGCTCCACTGTCCTTTGCGATCTCCTTTTAATGCCTCCAGTCGGTTGCCCGGCGGCACTCGTAAATCTTCTATGATATCCGCTTCATCCAAGTAGAGCAGTTTACGACGCGCGGAGCGCTGTATGACGTTTGGCAGCTTTTTTGAATAATGGCCTCCAAATATCTTTTCTGTTTCCTTGCATGAGAAACTCCTAATCATTGGGATGGATAGTATCGTCTCCCGATAGTATCGTCAAGCGATATTATTTGGAGGGGAGGGAATGTTTGGGAGGACGGAGAGCTTTGTCCGCGAATGGCTAAAAATGGGGTCATGTCATTACCTTTGTGGTTGTGGAGATGCGATTACACCCAAAGCGCTGGAGACGGAGTGGGCAGGCTTGTTGAATTCCCCTACGGCTGTTCTTCTTGTTTATCCTAAATTCGGCAGTTGAGAGTGCCGCAAAAAGGCGCAGAAGGCGCAAAATAGAGACTGCCGCGGCATTTCACTCAAAAGTATAGCTCGCCAAAATGCTTCGAAGTCCCGCCGAAGGGCATAATGAATGAAATGAATCGGGGGCGAGGTCTCAAAAGCTACATCTATTTGGTTTTGCGTCTTTTGCGCATTTTTGCGGCCATTAACTCATCTTTCTAGGTTTATCCGCCCGAGACCGTGGTGGCCGAGAAAATGGAAGCCGCTGTCAGGCTAGGTATTCGCAATAGTCGGATGAAGGACTTTTTCGATATTTATTGGTTATGTCGCCATATGTCATTTGATGCGGGCTTATTGAAAGCAGCCGTTGAGGCGACCTTTGCGCGCCGTGAGACCGAGATGCCCGTCGAAGCGCCGCTGGCATTGACAGATACATTTGCCAACGACCCGAGTAAGCAGATGCAGTGGAAAGCGTTTATCCGAAAGAGTGGTTTGGAGTTTGTCGAATTTGCTGAAGTCATTGCAGAAATCCGGAGTTTTATCGCGCCACTGCTGATGCCTCCGAGCGGGGCGGAATCGCATGCAACGTGGCTACCTGATGAACACCGCTGGGAAATGTCTGAGGGCTGAGGCTTGAGACCTGCTAGTTGTTTTTACTCACTGAAAAGCTGGCGTAGCAAAGTCGGATGGCTGGACTATCACGGTAGGCGCTCTCCGCGGTTCAGAATTAGTGTGATTCTTTTGCTCGCGGCTTGGCTCGAATGTATTCTTTACTAGCTGCGATGCCATTTACTGAATTTGAAGAAACTGCTGTTAGAACTGCGATGGATGCTTTTATTAAGCGTCGTCGCCCGAAGCCTTCGATCCGGGCTGAGTTGGATCTGGCTTATCGAATCGAAGGCTTGAGTGTCGTGATACACGAAATCCGGCCGTCGTATGCGAATCCATCGGTTCTGGCTGAGCCGATGGTGGCGAAGGCCACTTACGGGCGGAAAACGAGTCTCTGGAAAGTGCTTTGGCAGCGAGCAGATCTAAAATGGCACGGCTATGAGCCTCAGAAGACGGTGAAGCACATTGATGCTTTTATTCAACTGGTGGACGACGACGCATACGCCTGCTTCTGGGGTTGATCGTCCTAAATTGCTTCGCCCTCGATTCATTTTATTCCCCTTCGGCGGAGCTAAGAAGCATCTCCGCGTTGCTCCGTCAGATGACGGGAAGGAATGACACGAACTTCAGCTATACTGCCGCGCGTCATGTTTTGTGATTTTGGAAGACTTGAAAATTGCTTGCCCCGCGCGGAACCGCAGGCCAACAAGCACCCCACGATGAAGTCTCCCGCAGAGGCGCGGAGGCGCAGAGTTTTC
>Ga0222632_1001066_pt1 | contig 11251 bp, 16 predicted proteins | sample AntAcemetageno46_FD_179828 | JGI IMG/M metagenome (GOLD analysis project Ga0222632, IMG submission 179828) | Saline water microbial communities from Ace Lake, Antarctica - #46 | ecosystem: Environmental > Aquatic > Non-marine Saline and Alkaline > Saline | place: Antarctica: Ace Lake | collected...
GAAAAAGCCGCAGAAAAGCCTGAAGAAATGGAGCGACGAGAAGTGGGGCACAAAGTCCGGCAAGCCGTCGACCCAAGGCTCGAAAGCGACAGGAGAGCGTTACCTGCCAAAAAAGGCTCGTGACGCTCTCAGTCCCGCCGAATACGCTGCAACCAGCAAGGCCAAGCGAGAAGGCACTCGCAAAGGCAAGCAATTTGTGGCACAACCGAAGAAGATCGCAAAGAAAACCGCGAGGTACCGCAAATGAAGAAGCCTGTGCAGAAGAAGAACAAGGGCGGCAAGCTGTTGGCTATGCTTAGCCCTGCAGCAGCTATAGGGCAAAGCCTTAAGTCCGGGCGGGCCGAAGGCCTTCTTGGTATGGGGGCGCTTGGAGCGCTTATAAACCAAGATAAAAAGCGTGATCGCAAAGCCGATGGCCAAGTCGGACCGAGCGGACCGAGCGCGCCGACCGGCGTCACCGGCATGAAGGCTGGCGGCAAAGTCACACGCGGTGACGGAGTCTGCACCAAGGGCCACACAAAAGGTAAGATGGTGTAACTGATGGCCTCTGTCGTACCTGACATTGCTGAGCTGTTCGAGGAGGCCTTTGAGCGGGCCGGTCTCGAGATGCACACGGGCTACGACATGCGCACGGCGCGGCGCAGCCTCAACCTGCTGACGCTTGAGTGGCAGAATCGTGGCTTGAACCTGTTTACCGTGGCTTCGGGCACGATCACCATCGTCGAGGGGCAGGCCACCTATGACGCACCGTCTGACACGATCGACATCATCGAGCACCAGCTGCGGACCGGCACCGGCACAAGCCAGACGGACACCACGCTGGAGCGCATCAGTGTCTCCACATACGCTGCGCAGACCAACAAAGCGCTGACCGGGCGGCCGACGCAGATCTACATCGACCGTGGCCTTACAACGCGCGTTACGCTGTGGCCCGTGCCAGACGGCACCGCCAGCTATGAGCTGTTCTTCTACCGCCTGCGCGGCATCGACGGTCTTGCGTCGGGCGTTGGCGGCAGTGTGGGTATACCAAGCCGCTTCATCCCGGCGTTGGTGGCAGGATTGGCCTTTGAAATAGCATCAAAGAAGCCAGAGGCGGCCAGCCGAGCGCTTGTGCTCAAGCAGCTCTACGAAGAGCAGTTCCAACGCGCGGCCGACGAAGACCGGGACAAGTCCTCGACCTTCTTCGCACCGTTCTTCCCGGGGGGCTTCTGATGGCCCAGTTTGCACGTGGCAGCCGCGCGCTCGGAATCTGCGACCGCACAGGGTTTGTCTACAAGCTCAAGGATCTGGTCTACGAGACCAAGAATGGCACGCGCACGGGCTTTCGCGTGGGCAAGGACGTCGCCGATGGCGACCACCCTCAGAACTTTTTGGGCCGACTGCGCATCAACGACCCGCAGTCGTTGCGCGAGCCCCGGCCAGACGTGAACCGTCTGGAGTCGGTGGGCCTGTTCGGATGGCGCCCAGTGGGGCACCCAGATATCCAAATCACCGGTGCCGTTGGCACCGTCACCGTCGTCATAGGAGACTGACATGGCCGAAAAGAAAAAAGCCAAGCGTGCTAACCCCGTGGAGCGGTCCTACCGGCCCGTAGCGCGGCCCAACCGCACCATTGATCTAACACCCAACGCCGAAGAAGGCGATCAGGTGCTTATCGGCAAGAAGAAGCCGCAGAAGATGGCGGCCGGTGGCAAGCTCAAGATGGTTAAAAAGGGCGGCAAAAAAGTCCCCTCGTTCGCAGCTGACGGCGTCGGCAAGATGGCCAAAGGCGGCATGGCCCGCGGCATGGGCGCTGCCACACGCGGTGGCAAGTTCACAAAGAACGGATAAGCCATGAACTACGCGACGCTCGTGCAGCTACTCCAAGATTACTGCGAGAACTCGGAGACATCCTTCGTTGCAAACATCCCCAACTTTGTCCGTCAGGCGGAGCAGAGGGTGTATCGCAGTGTCATGCTGCCCGAGCTGCGCAAAGGCGCTACGGCGCCGATCGTGGCCGGCAACCCCTATGTGGCGCGACCCGACGACTTCCTGTCGGTGTTCTCGTTTGCTGTGATCGACGGTACCGGGGCGTACACCTTCCTGTACGACAAGGACCCAAGCTTTATTCGCGAGGCATACCCGTCGCCCACAACAACGGGGCTGCCCAAGTTCTACGCGCAGTTTGACGGCGAGACTCCGACCAGCAAGGGCAACTTCATCATTGCCCCGGCCCCTGACGCCACCTACACCGTGGAGCTGCAGTATTATTACGACCCGCCGTCGATCGTGGATGCGGGCACCTCGTGGCTTGGTGACAACGCGGAGACAGTCTTGCTGTACGGCTCGCTTGTCGAGGCGTACACCTACCTCAAGGGCGACGCCGATATGATGGGCCAGTATAGGCAGCAGTATGAGAGTGCCGTTGGCCAGCTTCTTGGCGTCGACGTGCGGTCCAAGCGCGACGACTATCGTGACGGCCAGATGCGGGTGGGTGGATAATGTTCCAAGCAGCAAGCAGCGTGGGCTCGCCCTTCGTCGTAACCTCTAGCAACGGCGGCCACAGCCCCGAGCAGGTGGCAGAACTGTGCGTCAACCGGCTGATCTCGATATCCGACAAGGCGCCACCGGAGCTGGCACAGCAAGCGCGGGCGTATCGCGAGCAGATGTTGGCAGTTGTCCTGCACTATGTTAGGGTGGCCGTAGAAGAGGACCGCAAGACGGTTGCGGAGAAACTCAACAGCGCGGGCTACGAACAGCTCGCACAACAGATAAAGGACCTTTGACATGGCGTTCACTGGCAATTTCATGGCTACCAGCTTCAAGCAAGAGATTCTTGAGGGCGTTCACGACTTCCGCCTCACCGGCGGCGACACGTTTAAGCTTGCGCTGTACGACAACAGCGCCTCGTTTACTGCGGCGACCACGGCGTATACCGCGACGAACGAAGTCGGCAACTCCGGCAGCTACACCGCTGGTGGTGGGGATCTGACGCGCATCGACCCGACGACGTCCGGCACAACGGCGTTCACAGACTTTGCAGACTTGTCGTTTACAACGGCGACAATCACCGCACGCGGTGCGTTGATCTACAATAGCACGCCGACGCACACCTACACTAACCCTGTTGTCGCGGTTCTGGACTTTGGCTCTGATAAGACGGCGACCACGGGTACGTTTACGGTGCAGTTCCCGACACCTGATGCGTCGAACGCTATACTGCGGATTGCGTAACACATGGTTGTCTTCGTCAACCGAGCTAAGATGACCACGGCTACTACTGGCACGGGGACCTTGACTCTTGGGGCGGCGGTTGACGGGTATCAGAGCTTCTCTGCGGCGGGTGTGGCTGACGGCAACACCGTCCGATATGTCATCGAGGACGGCGCCGACTTTGAGATTGGCACGGGAACATATACGGCTGCGGGGACGACTCTAAGCAGATCCGTAGAAGAAAGCAGCAATGCTGACGCGGCGATAAACCTCAGCGGGAGTGCAACTGTGTTTGTTGGCGCGGCTGCGGCAGATCTGCTCAGCTTCGTCACATTGTCCGGAGCTCAGACGGTCACTGACAAGACGCTAACAGCCATAAACTACCGCGAAACGGTTGGGGCCATAACGTCAAGCGACTTGGATCTCTCTACGGGAAACGTTTTTTCGGACGCCCCCGGGGCCAACGTCACGTATACTTTCAGCAACCCTCCTGCTTCGGGAACGGCCTTTGGGTTTACCTTAAAGGTGACCCCCTCGGCCACCATAACGTGGACGTGGCCTGCTTCCGTAAGCTGGCCCGCGGGCACTACACCAAACGTCCCTGCTTCTGGTCAAACAGATGTCCTCGTCTTCTACACGCAAGATGGCGGTACGACGTACTACGGCTTTCTAGCCGGGGACGCTATGTCATGAGCACGATTGCAAGAAACCTTCAAAAGGCGGCTGGTGCCGGAGGTGGGGACATCCCCTTGACCGCTTCTGGGGGCTACACCGGAGCCGAGGTGTCTTTCACCGGATTCAGTGGAGACCACACCGTAACAATAAAAGGCGCGGGAGGCGGCAGTGGATGCTCTGAGAATGGCGGTGGCGCCTCTGCCGGGAGCGGTGCGCAGGTTACGGGAACACTTACTATCGCAGTGTCGGACACGCTCGCCTTTTATGTGGGCGAAGGCGGCAAAGGTGGTCTCTCTGGCTTAACAGGACCTTCCGGCGGAGACAGCGGTCCCGGAGGCGGAAATTCGGGCGGCTCTGCGGGAAATACAGCAGCCAACAACTTTAGAAATGGAACAGCTGGTAGCGGCGGAGGGGCGACGACCCTCGAGCTAAACGGAACCGTTTATGCTGTCGCTGCCGCCGGTGGTGGCTCTGGTGGCGGGGACCAAGGTGCATTTAACGCAACCAACTCTGGGGCGGGCGGGGCTTCTGGTTCTGATGGCGTCGACGGGGACCACGGGAACGCCGGTTTAGCGGGAGCAGCTAACACAGGCGGGGCAGGCGGAACCGCAAACGAAGCTGGTGTCGGTGCGGGCGGGGCTGGGACTCGGTACAACGGCGGTACAGGCGGAAACACCCCCGGAATAAACGCAGGCTCAGGCGGTGGCGGCGGCGCTGGGCACTATGGCGGTGGCGGCGGCGCTTCTGGCGACAGCGGCAAAACGCCTTCTTATGGCGCCGGTGGCGGCGGCGGCTCGTCTCTTACGCCCTCGGGTTGGACGCTTACGAATGGCGCGGGCGGTGCAGGCGGCGCCAGCCCCGGAAGTGCTGTTCCCGGAGAGGATGGCGGCGATGGTTCGTTCTCTGTTGCCCCAGTTTAGCGCCAAAAAAATTGTCTTTAAGGTCAAGCCGGAGTTGCTAAAGGCCATCCCGCACCCGACACCGGCAGGAAGATCCTTTCCTGACTGGTACAAAAAGATGCCTACGAACTCGGGGGCAGGTTATGAGAACAAAGAAAAGCTCGATATGTTCTCAAATTTCGGGCGGCTCCACGGTGGGATGACCGTGAAGAAGTGCCTTCCAGTTCGCGACATGATTGGCGCGGGGTACATCATACCGTTGTGGGCGGACCTCGCGGTGGACTGTTACAGGGAATCTGAGCAGCTACAATTCAACTGGCTCGGCCAAACCAATCAGGTCGAAACACACGCCAAGTTTCAGGTCCAAGGCTCTCCACTGGAAAAGATGTGTTGGGGGAACAGCGCTTTTAAGCTGATGAGCCCGTGGTTTATTCACACCGCAGGGGGCTACTCCTCGCTCATCCTGCCGCCCGCCTATCACGAGAGCCCCTTGTCCATTCTTCCGGCTGTGGTAGACACCGACTCGTATCACGAGGTCAACTTCCCGTTTCAGTATACGGGCCCCTCAGGAAAGCATGTAATCCCTCGAGGAACGCCAGTCGCGCAGGTCATTCCGTTTCGAAGAGACGAGCACAATATGGTTGTTGCTGCGCTGCCGTCATTTGAGCTACAGGAGCACAAAGCCCGAGTTGCCTCCTATATGGGGGGGATGTATCGAAAGCTGTTTCATGCTAAAAAGACCTACAGGTGACAAAGGGAGTCCAGTATGTACCTACACATTCATGATGGGAAGGCCCGTCCGTATTCCCTGTCTCAGCTGAGGGCTGATAACCCATTGGTCGGGTTCCCAAAAAATCCACCGGACACACTCTTGTCTGACTACGGGGTTTACCCGTATACCAGAACGTCTCGGCCGAGTTACGACCCCCTGACCCAAATCTGCAACGATGCCGCCGATTTTTTCGAGGAGGGCGGAAAGTGGTTTTTGGGCTATGAAGTTGTGAACAAGGAGCTTGGAGCCGCAGCGAACTCTGTTCGCCAAACACGCAATAGCGTCCTCTGGGAAACCGATATTAGGGTTGTCCGTTGTTTGGAGAAAGGCCTTCCTGTTCCAGACGAATGGCTGAGCTACAGGGAAAACCTCAGAAACCTTCCGCAGCAGATCGGATTCCCTTTTGCCGTGGTCTGGCCTACCGCGCCCTATGAGTCGGATGGAAGTTAATGCTTGGCTTCTCACCCCTAGCCTCCGCCGCTTTAGCTGACGACGTAGGGTCCCTTGACGTCAGCGTCTCAGCTATTGGTGTGGCGGCTGTTGGGGCAGTGGCACCGACTGTTGTTACTGCGGGAGCGACCCTGACTCTTGAGGGCGTGGAAGGCGCAAGCTTTGTTGGCCAAGTTACTGTCTTGTCAAGCACTATCGTCGTCCTTGGGGGTGTTCAGGCCGACGGTCAGGTCGGTGAGGTGCAAGCGGGCCAAGTCACCACTGTCCCTGTTACCGGCGTTGAGTCGACAGGCCAAGTTGAAGGTGTCGCGGTCACCGGCGCAGCCCTTGTTCTTCCAGACGGCGTTGAGGCCGCGGGTCAGGTGGGTGTATCTGCCGTCGATGCTGGCGCACTTGTCTCCCCCGGGGGCATCGAAGGCGTCGGTCAGATCGGCGCTGTTGAGGCCGCTGCTGGCGCATTTGTTTTGTCTGGGGGTGTTGAAGCCGCTGGCGCGGTAGGCAACGTCACCGTCACTGGGGCGGCCCTCGTTCTTCCAGACGGTGTTGAAGCTGTGGGTCAGGTGGGATCGTCTACCGTCGATGCTGGCGCCACTGCCGTCGTTGCCGGGGTCGAAGCCGCCGGTCAAGTCGGTCAGGTTATTGTTTGGGGGCGCGTGATCCCAGACCCCGGCAACCAGTGGACGAACGTCGATCCGTCTGGTACAACAATCTGGACTGATGTTGCCCCCGACTCGGGCAGCATCTGGACGGACATCGCTGCGTAAGGAGCTGAGCTGTGGCAAGCACGTTTACAACGAACACCGGTATCGAGCTTATTGGCAACGGCGAGCAGTCGGGTGCATGGGGCGATACCACCAACACAAACCTGCAGATCATCGACCGTCTGACTAACGGCATCGGCCCTATCACGATTTCCGGCACGACACACACGCTAACGACGAGCGACGGCGCCTTGTCCGATGGACACTACGCGGTTCTTGTTTTTGGCGGCACTCCTAGTGGCACGAACACGGTGACGATCAGCCCGAACGATCAAGGGAAAGTGTTTCTCGTGCGCAATAGCTCTGGTCAAAGCATTGTCTTGACGCAGGGTTCGGGGGACACTGTGACCGTTCCCACCGGAAAAACGTCCATTGTTTACGCTGACGGCGGCGGCGCAGGTGCAAACGTATACAGCTTGGCCGCAGACTTAGTCGGTGTTGCTACGGCAGATGCCAACGGTGTGACAACCTTTGATGGGGGTATTGTTGAGGATGAAACCACCGTCACCTCCAGCGCAGGCGCAGCGACGATCAACTGCCGCGACGGAAACGTGTTCACCCATGTGCTGACCGAGAACGTGACCTATACATTCAGCAACCCACCTGCATCTGGACGGGCCTTTGGCTTTACGTTGAAGGTCGTGCAGGACACCACAGCGCGGACGATCACTTGGCCCACATCGGTTGAGTGGGCTGGTGGTGAGGCCCCGACAATCTCTGCTGGTTCGGGCGAAGTGGATGTGTTCGTTTTCTACACCCATGACGGCGGAACGACATTCTATGGCTTCACAGCAGGGCAGGTGATGTCGTGAGCATTTCTAGAATCTTGATGCAGGCTGGCCGTCGGGTACCGGATCTGGTCGCTTATGTGACATCTCAGGCTAAAGACAGCATCATCTCTATCGACATTTCCAACCCAAGCAACCTCGTTAGGCTGGACAGCTTCACCAGTGTAAACCTTAATGCTGCTCAAGGCGTAGTTCTAGACCTCACCAATCAAGTTGCTTACGTGGTGTCCTCTGTTTCCGACAGCATCACCTCTATCGACATCTCCAACCCGTTCAACCTCGTTGAGCTGGACAGCTTCACCAGTGCGAGCCTTGACGGTGCTACTAACCTCGCTGTGGACGTTGCCAATCAAGTTGCTTACGTGGCCTCTTTTAATGCCGATAGTGTCACCGCTATCGACATCTCGGACCCGAACAACCTCGCTGAGCTGGACAGCATCACCAGTGCGAGCCTTAATGGGGCCCAGCGGATCGCTCTAGACCTCACCAATCAAGTTGCTTACGTGGCCTCTTTTGCTGCCGATAGTGTCACCGCTATCGACATCTCGGACCCGAACAACCTCGCTGAGCTGGACAGCTTCACCAGTGCGAGCCTTAATGGGGCCCGCAGCGTCTCTCTCGACGTTGCCAACCAAGTCGCTTACGTGGCCTCTTTTTTTTCCGAAAGCATCACCTCTATCGACATCTCCAACCCGAGCAGCCTTGCCGAGCTGGATAGCTTCACCAGTGTAAACCTTGACAATGCTCGAAGCAACGCTCTAGACCTCACCAATCAAGTTGCTTACGTGGCCTCTTTTAATGCCGATAGTGTCACCGCTATCGACATCTCGGACCCGAACAACCTCGCTGAGCTGGACAGCTTCACCAGTGCGAGCCTTGACGGTGCTGATAGCATCGCTGTGGACGTTGCCAATCAAGTTGCTTACGTTATTACTACTCTTGGGGCTTTGAGTAGTGCGCCGGACAGCATCACCTCTATCGACATCTCCAACCCGAGCAGCCTTGCCGAGCTGGATAGCCTTTCTAGCGCGACCCTTCGCAATGCTCGAGGCATAGCTCTAAGTATTTCCGGACCAGCGTCCACTAACGCTTACGAATAAGGAGTAGACCATGTTCGTGAAAATTACAAACGACCAGATAGACCAATACCCCTACACGGTCGGCAATCTACGTCGCGACAACCCTAACACCAGCTTTCCCAAGCGCGCATCAAACGAGATGCTTGCAGCGTGGGGCGTATACCCTGTTGTCAAGACGGACAAACCCAACGTGGGTCCGAGTAAGAACGCCACAGAAGGCACTCCGGTGTTGGAAAGCGGCACTTGGATGCAGGTATGGGGGGTGGCGGACGCCACAGCCGAAGAAATTGCTGATCGCACCGAAAGTCAAGCGCGGCACCTACGCAGCAAGCGAGACGATATTATCGCAGCGACTGACTGGATGGCCCTTAGTGACAACACACTGACCGCTGAGTGGGCGGCCTATCGACAGGCTTTGCGTGACATCACAGATCATGTAAACTTCCCGTATCTGGGCGGGGACGACTGGCCCGTTAAGCCCGCATAGGGGGAAAACCATGCCGCTCCAAAAACTTCAGTTTCGACCCGGGGTAAACCGGGAAGTCACTTCGTACACCAACGAAGGAGGCTGGGTCGACGGTGACAAGATCAGGTTCCGTGCGAGCTTCCCAGAAACTATTGGTGGTTGGGAACGTATTTCGACCACGCCGTTTGAAGGTGTTTGCCGCGGCCTAATCAACTGGACTACGCTGACGGGTTCCAACCTCTTTGGCATTGGGACAAACCTGAAATACTATGCGCAGCGCGGCGGCTCGATCTTAGACATCACACCCATCCGCGAAGTGACCGATCCGGGCGACGTAACTTTCGCTGCAACAGACGGTTCCGACGTTGTTGTTGTGACGGACATAGGCCACGGTGCTAGGCTCAATGACTACGTCACGTTCTCGGGAGCGGACTCTCTTGGAGGCAACATCACGTCAGATCTGCTGAACACCGAGCATCAAATAACAGATGTGGTAAACAGCAACTCTTACGAAATAACGCTCTCGGTATCGGCGAATGCGTCGGACACAGGCAGTGGTGGTACTGCAACTATTGGAGCGTATCAAATCAACACAGGACTCGCGACATCTTTTCGGGGGGATGGCTGGGGCGCGGGAAGCTGGGGCGCTGGCGGCTGGGGCGACCCTGCTGACAGCAGTGTTCCGGGGGAACAACTTCGGCTGTGGTCACACACTACGTTCGGCGAAGACCTTATTATCAACCCTCGTGGTTTGGGTCTTTTCTTGTGGGATGTTTCGTTGGGCGTTAGCCCAAGCAATAGAGCTGTCGATATTTCCACTATTTCCGGTGCCGATGAAGTGCCCGTGCAGGCCAACATAGTTCGGCTCTCTGAGCAAGACAGGCACGTTTTGGCGTTTGGATGTACCCCATTGTTCGGGGGCGACCTTGACCCGTTGTTGATCCGGTTCTCTTCGCAGGAAGATTTTCTGGACTGGAATCCCGCCTCGACAAACACGGCAGGTGATTTGCGCATCAGCTCTGGTAATCAGATTGTTGCCGTGGAGCAGACGTCGCAGCAGACCGTTGTTCTGACTGACTCTTCGGCCCACACCCTTCAGTTTATTGGGCCTCCGTTCACCTTTGGTATTCGAGAGGTAGGCGTGGGTATTTCGACTGCTGGGCCTAACTGTGCTGTGGCCGCAAACGGTGTCGTATACTGGATGGGGCTTGGCGAGTTCTATATGTACGACGGTGTGGTGCGCGAAATCCCGTGCCCAATTAAGGAGTACGTGTTTGACGTCACTTTCAACAGTGCCCGGCGCGACCAAGTATTTGCAGGCCATAACTCCTCTTTCTCCGAGGTGTGGTGGCTTTACCCCTGTGTCGATTCTGGCGACTGCACGCGTTATGCTATATACAACTACGCCCAGCAGGTCTGGTATTACGGCACTCTCCCACGCACAGCATGGGCTGATAGAGGCACTTCCTTGACGCCAACCGCAGCAGGTCTGGATGGGTTTTTGTACTCTCACGAGCTTGGCATTGACGACGGGTCGACGGAGCCCGCTTCGCCGATCAGCGCGTACGTCCAATCGTCCGCCGTTGATCTTGGCGAGGGCGATCAGTTTATGTTCGCCAGCAGGCTGATCCCAGACGTCACGTTCCGCAACAGCGTCGACAACCCGCTGGCGACGATTACGTTGACCGCGCAAAACTTCCCGGGTGGCGAACCTTTTGGGGCGCAGCCGAGTCCAGTGGCACGCAGTGCAACCGTACCTGTCGAGCAGTTTACGGAGCAAACCTTCGTGCGGTTGCGCGGGCGGGCGATGTCGCTGCGGATCGAATCAAACAAGGTCGGCACATCTTGGCGGCTGGGTTCGCCAAGGGTTGATCTCAGAACTGACGGGCGTCGCTAATGAGCCGCAACGTACCAATCCCGTTTTTCCCAAGCCCGCCGGCGGAATATAGTCAGGCGTATTTCTCACAGCTCGTGCGGAACTTCTCAGTGTTCGCTCAGCAGACGCAGGTTCCGGGGCCGCTACGGGCGACATCGCTTACACTAACCGCGCTACAGACTGACGATGTTGGACTACCAGAAGGCGCTGTATTCCAGCAGTCTGGGTTTCTGAAGGTGGTGCTGACTGATACGCCACATGTAAGAGGCGTGTCGGCCACCGGCAGTGTGGGC
>Ga0222632_1001098_pt1 | contig 11022 bp, 14 predicted proteins | sample AntAcemetageno46_FD_179828 | JGI IMG/M metagenome (GOLD analysis project Ga0222632, IMG submission 179828) | Saline water microbial communities from Ace Lake, Antarctica - #46 | ecosystem: Environmental > Aquatic > Non-marine Saline and Alkaline > Saline | place: Antarctica: Ace Lake | collected...
AGACGATTATCAAGATGGAGTTCTTCGTACTCAACTAAATTCAAAACCACCATCAAATAATAATAATTAGGAGAAAATAAACATGGCAAATATAATACCGTTTTCATTTAGAGGAGCACTTTTTTCAGGACAACATGATTTAGCTTCAGGTGGAAATACTTTTAAACTATCTATGTATACGGCTAACCCCTATACAACAGCAAGTACAGTTTATGTTGCAACTAGTGAAGTAAGTACAGGAGGTAGTTCTAACTACTCTATTAAAACTTTAGCAAACCAAGCAGTGGCAAGTACAACGGCCGTCGCTTCAGTAGACTTTGATAATGTAACTTGGACTTCAGCAACTTTTACTGCAGCTTTTGCTGCTATTTATAATAGTACAACAGTTGATGGATTAGCAAATAGACTAGTAGTAGTTTTAGATTTTGGTGGCGACAAAACAGCAACGAATGGTGATTTCACTCTCGCGTTCCCCGATGCAGCAACACCGGCTAATGCTATCATAAGTATGGCTTAAGGAAAAAAATTATGGCTTTAGTAATAAACGACAGAGTTAAAGTAAATAGTACTACAACAGGTACTGGTACGTTTGTATTAGGAGCAACTCAAACTGGTTTTGAATCTTTTGCAACAGGAATTGGAAATAACAATACAACTTATTATACAATTTTTAATCAAGGGACTTCAGAATGGGAAGTTGGACTTGGAACTTTAGATGCAACAAGTGCAAATTTGGCTAGAACTACAATTCTTTCAAGTTCTAATTCTGATAGTGTTGTTACTTTTACAGGTGGAATAAAAGATGTATTCTGTACATTACCAGCAAGTAAAGCTGTCTACCTAGATGCAGCTGGAGCAGCAGTAGGTGTAGAAGGAGGTAATATTTCTACGCTTGGAGATACTTTTTCTAACTATAACGATATTAATACAAATACAACAACTACATTAGTTGCAACTAAAAATGCTTTTTTAGCGGGAATAATAACAGTTAGTGGTGCCGCGGTGTGGACGATAGCGGGTACAGGAGCTTTAACAATTATTTAAAAAATAACAATAAAAAACAGTTTGTTTTTTACTATAAACGGAGATATAATAAATCATGGCAAGTCAAATAAAAGTAGATGAAATAGCAGGTGCAGCGGGAACTACAGTTACAATTCCTGTAGGCCAAACATTAGATGTTTTAGGAACCTTAGATATAGATGGTGGTACATTAGTATTACCTGCAAATGTTGTAATTACAGACGGTACACAAACTTTAACAAACAAAACTTTAACAGATCCTAAGATAGGAACAAAAATCTTAGATGTTAATGGATTAGAATTACTTAATTTAACAGCTACAGGTTCAGCGGTTAATGAATTAACATTAGCTAATGCCTCAACAGGAAATAATCCTGTCTTATCTGCAACAGGTGGAGACACTAACGTAGGTATTACTTTAACTCCAAAAGGTTCTGGAACAGTTACTATTGATGCTTTAACTTTCCCAGCAGCAGACGGTTCAGCAGATCAAATTTTAACAACTAATGGTTCAGGAGTATTATCTTTTGTAGATAATTCTGGTGGAACATCATGGGTAGCAGTCAAGACTTCTGGATTTACAGCAGTCGCAGGAGAAGGGTATTTTTGTGATACAACCAGTGCTGCATTTACAATGACTTTACCAGCAGGAACTTTAGGAGATGAAATATCTTTTATAGATTATGCAGGAACATTTGACACTAATGCTTTAACAGTTGCACCCAATGGAGCAGAAAAAATTCAAGGTGTTGCAGCAAGTTTAACAGTTTCAGTAGAAAGAGCAGCTAATACTTTGGTCTATACAGATGGAACTCAAGGTTGGTTGTTAAAGGCTAAATAGTCATGGCTACATATAAAGAGATCAACGGAACGGCGGTTCAAAATTACGCTGGGGATCTCCCTGGTGCAGTCGATGGTCAAGTTTGGTACAACAGTACCGCAGCAAATTTCAAATATAATTTAACAACATCTTTTACTGGTTGGACAACTGGTGGAAACTTAGGAACAGCAAGAAGAGAGTTTGGAAGTGCTGGAACACAAACAGCAGCTTTGGCTTTTGGTGGTACGGCTTCACCTGGTACAACAAATGCTACCGAAGAATATAATGGATCAGCCTGGACAGCTGGAGGAAATTTAGCAGCACCGAGAAGATATCAAGGAGGTTGTGGAACTCAAACAGCAGCTTTATCTTTTGGGGGTACAGCACCTCCAACAACATCTACAGAAGAATACAATGGTTCCGCTTGGACAGCGGGTGGAAATATGGGAACAGCAAAATATAAATTTTTAGGAGCAGCGGGTACTCAAACAGCAGGTCTAGCTTTTGGTGGATTACCTGGAGCAACAGCAGCAACTGAAGAATATGATGGTTCATCCTGGACAGCTGGTGGGAGTTTAAACACGGCAAGATCTTTTGGAACAGGTTCTGGTGAAAGTCCAACGTCAGCTTTAGCTATTGGTGGATTATTACCTGGAGCAACAGCAGCAACAGAAGAATATAATGGAACAGCTTGGACAGCAGGTGGAAACTTAGGTACAGCAAGATATGGTTTAGCGTCTGCTGGAAATCAAACAGCAGGTTTAGCTTTTGGGGGTGCACCAGGACCAGGAGGACTAGCTAATACAGAAAAATACGATGGTTCTGCTTGGACAGCTTCTTCAAATTTAAATGTAGCAAGACTTAGATTAGGTGGAGCGGGAACGCAAACTGCAGGTTTAGCTTTTGGTGGAGCTAATCCTCTTCCTACAATGTTATCAGCAACAGAAGAATTTACTTCAGGGGCATCGCCTTTCGCAGCTTGGTCAAGTGGTGGAACTATGGCAACAGCAGGAAATAATTTAGCAGGAGCTGGAACTCAAACAGCTGGTTTGGCTTTTGGTGGTGAGCCTGCACCAAGTGGTACTGCAGCCACAGAAGAATATAATGGTTCAGCTTGGACAACAGGTGGAAGTTTAGGAACAGCAAGAGATAGATTAGCAGGTGCTGGAACTCAAACGGCAGGTTTAGCTTTTGGTGGACTTAATTATCCCACTGCTTTAGCAGCCACAGAAGAATATAATGGATCCGCTTGGACAGCAGGTGGAAGTTTAGGAACAGCAAGATATCAATTAGGAAATGCTGGAACTCAAACTGCAGGTTTGGCTTTTGGTGGTAAAACACCATCAGATACTACAGCAACAGAAGAATACGATGGTTCATCTTGGACAGCTGGAGGAGCTTTAGGTACTGCAAAAAACAGATTAGGAGGATGTGGAACTCAAACAGCAGGTTTAGGATTTGGTGGTGATCCAGGTAATTCAGATACAACCGAAGAATATAATGGAACATCTTGGACAGCTGGTGGAACTATGAATTTAGGGAGGTCTCTTTTAGCAGGGGCAGGTACACAAACGGCAGGTTTAGGATTTGGTGGACCAGGTGGTAGTGGTGGTATTGCAACTGAAAAATATGATGGAACATCTTGGACAACAACATCAAGTATGAATACTGCAAGAGGTGAATTAGCAGGAGCAGGTTTACAACCCGCAGCTTTAGCTTTTGGTGGAGGACCACCTGCTGCTGGGGCAACAGAAGAATATAATGAGTTTGGACCAGAAACAGCAACTATAACAACAACTTAATTAACAAAGGAGAAAACTATGACAAAAACATATCAATACTGTGTAGCAGAAAACTGGGGAAAGGGTTTCATTGATCACAATGAATCTTCTAGAATCACGTTTGTCGGCTTACCTGGTAATGTTTGGCAAGTTCCCGCACACAACAAACACGGTAATCTTTGGATTGCTAAAGTTGCAGGATCTGTTAAAACGTTAGCGGAAGCACAATCGATTGTTGATGCAGAGGTCAATGTAGCACAAGCTACATGGGACGCTTTACCTGATGCTGAAAAAGCACCAGCAGTAGAGGGTAACACAAGACCCGCTGACATAACATTAGAGGAATAAATTTAAATGGCTGAGTACAAAGGCATAAAAGGATTTAACATACAAACTGTAAGTTCTGATCCCGCTAATCCACTTGTTGGAGAGGTGTGGTATAATAGTACTTCAGCGACTGTGAAATATTTTGGTATTCTATCAGACGCTTGGGCTACAGGTGGAAGTTTATCTACAGCAATAACTAAATTAGCAGGAGCAGGAACTCAAACAGCAGGTTTAGCTTTTGGCGGTGGATCATTCCCTTATTTAGCTGGAACAGAAGAATATAATGGATCCGCTTGGACAGCAGGTGGGAATTTAACAACTGGAAGAAATTTTTTAGTAGGTTTCGGAACACAAACTGCAGGACTTGCTGCTGGTGGAGTTTCACCTCCTTTTACAACAGCAACAGAAGAATACAATGGTAGTTCTTGGACAGCTGGAGGAGCTTTACCTTCAGCAAATTATAAATCTGCCGGTTGTGGTACACAAACAGCAGGACTTTTTTTTGGTGGTTCGGAAACACCTTATACCGGTACTTTAGAATATGATGGATCCGCATGGACAGCAGGTGGAGCTATGTCACAAAGTAGAAGAAATGCAGTAGGATTTGGTACTCAAACAGCAGGAACTGCTGTAAGTGGTAGAAATATGCCTCCAGCAATAATTATTAATAATACCGAAGAATACGATGGTTCATCTTGGACTGCTGGTGGAAGTATAAATACGGCAAAAGCTGCGGCAGCGGGTGCCGGTACTCAAACTGCAGGACTTTTTTTTGGTGGTGGATATCCTATAGTAGCTAATACAGAATCATATGATGGTTCTTCTTGGACATCTACTTCGGCTATGAATACAGCTAGAAGATATTTAGGAGGAGCTGGAACACAAGCGGCAGGTTTAGCTTTTGGTGGAACTATTCCTGGTGAAACAGATGCTACCGAAGAATATTCAGTAGGCGGACCTGCAACAGTAACAGTAACAACAGATTAAAATATTATGGCTACATACAAAGAAATTCACGGAACAAATATACAAGTGGTATCTTCGGATCCAGCTAATCCAGTACTTGGACAAATTTGGTATAATACAACATCACAAACTTTAAAGGGTCAAGAGTTTGCAGCAGCAGCTTGGGCTACAGGTTCAAATTTAAGTACGGCAAGACAAGGTTTAGCAGGAGCTGGAACACAAACAGCAGGTTTGGCTTTTGGTGGTAGAACTGCACCAGGTGGTGCAAGTGGTAATGTAGCTACCGAAGAATATAATGGTACCGCTTGGACAGGTGGAGGTAATTTACCATTAGCATTAAGACGTATTGCGGGATGTGGAACACAAACAGCAGGACTTGCTTTTGGTGGTCTTGCTCCCCTTGAAAGTCCAACTACAACAAATACTAGTAATGAATACAATGGTACTGCTTGGACTGCTGGAGGAACTTTAAATACAGCAAGATTTGGTATGGCAGGCGCTGGAACTCAAACAGCAGGTCTAGCTTTTGGTGGATTAACTCCACCTGTAACAACTGCAACAGAAGAATATAATGGTTCAGCTTGGACAGCTGGAGGAAATTTAGGAACTGGAAGAGAAACATTAGCAGGTTGTGGAACACAAACTGCAGGTCTAGCTTTTGGTGGTGAGGACCCTTCTCCATCAAATGCAACAGAAGAATACGACGGTTCTTCTTGGACAGCTGGTGGAACTTTAAATACGGCAAGACATGCCTTAGCAGGAGCTGGCATACAAACAGCAGCATTAGCTTTTGGGGGTAATGATGACCCTAGTGAAACAGCGGTAACTGAACAATATGATGGAACATCTTGGACAAATACTACATCTATGAGTACAGCAAGAGATTTATTAGCAGGAGGTGGCACACAAACATCAGCTTTAGGTTTTGGTGGAAATGAACTTTCAGAATCAGCAGCAACAGAAGAATTTACAGGTGCAGGACCTACAACCGTTACAATATCTAGTACTTAATCCTTTACTTTTTAATTAATTAATGTAAAAAGAATACAAGAAATGAATACAGAAAAAAGAAATATCCAACCGTTAATAGAAAAAGAAGAAGAGCACCTTCATAATATTTTACCTACAGAAGATGTTGAAGCATTTAAAAATATGGTAGGTGAGTTCAGAGACACTTGGACTAAAAAACAAATTTTCAGAACAGAGACAGAAGCTAGAATATCCGTACTTCAAGATATGAAATATCCAACTAAAGCTTCTAAGTATTGGCAATGTGTTAGAGAACAAAATGTATTTTTAGAAAACTTAATGACTCTATCATTTGATTATAGAAGAAACGATGTTAAGATTAAAAGACTAGAGAAAAAAATTATAGAAGAAGAAGATGATCTTAAGAAAGAACTTTGGAAAATTGATCTAGATGAAAAAAGATATGGTAAAGCTAATATGGAGCTTACAGCAAAAGATAGAATGCGAGAATTAAAAATGTGGTCTAAACTTAAGATAGAATTTAACGATGGTTCTTTTAATGATAAAGATGTTAATGAACATCAATTAGATTCTTACAATAAAATCATGCAACATAAATCTAAAACGTTAACATCTGGTTCATCACAAGCAGAAGTATTTAATGTATTAGGTCAACTACAAACTATAGAAAGAGTGAAAAGAGATGGAGAACTGGAACACAATAGAAAAGAATCAATTACTTCAGAACCAAGTTTTGGAAAAAAACCAGAGTAGAAAACTACTATTTTTAGTAGCACTACCAAGGTCGGGTAATACTTTATTTGCAAGTATTATGAATCAAAATAAAGAGATAGCTGCAACTGCTAATTCTGTGACATTAGAGATAATGAAAGATCTACATCTATTAAAAAATACAGATGTCTTTCACAATTTCCCCGATCATCAATCTTTAGATAATGTATTGGATTCTGTTTATGATAATTATTATAAACATTGGACACAACGAATAATCATTGATCGTGGTCCAGTAACGACACCCGCTAATTTTGAACTAATGAACAAACATTTTAAAAGACCTTTTAAATGTATCGTATTACTTAGAGATTTAATGGATGTACTAGCTTCATATATGCAATGGTATACAGAAAACCCAGATGCATTTCCTAATAGATATGGTTATAAAACAGATTTTGATAAATTAATAATGTTGATGAATAAAGATGGAGCTATTGCTAAAGAGTTAGATGCAATTCAAAATTCATACAATTATCCTAATATTTGTCATTATGTAAAATACGATGATATGGTTACAAATTCTGAACAGGAGTTTAGAAAAATATATCAATTTTTAGAGGAACCTTATTTTAATCACAGGTTTGATAATTTAAATCAAGTAGAAATAAATGGTTTATCTTATGATGATAAAGTTGTTGGTAGTAATATGCATAAACTATTTGATGGACCAGTTAGAAAAGTATATAACCCTTATATTGAAAAAATACCAGAAAGCATAAGAGAAAAATATGGACACATTAAATTTTAAAGCAGTATTTTTAGGTCAGTCCGTTTTAAAGTATGAAATGCCTTTAGATATTTTTCATTCTATTAATCATATTTATGAAACTAACTTTAGTAATTTAGCACAGGCTAACAAACAACTTGTAGGTAAAATTGAAAAAGAACATTCTATTTTTTATGATGGAAATGATGAATCAAAAATGAAAAGACATAACTTAATTCCTAAAAATGTAAATCAATGGTTTATGGATACTTATCATCATTACTTAGATTGGAATAAAATACGTGGATATAAAACTCATTTAAATTCTGTTTGGATAAATGAGATGAAACAACATGAATACAATCCAATACATGTTCACCAAGGTAGTTTATTTACAGGACTATCTTCTGTGATGATTTTAAAATTACCTACACATTATGGTGTTGAATATTCAGCAGCAGACAAACCACAAAATGGAAAATTACAATTATTAGGTTCTTCATCAGGCCAGTTTGCAAAAATAGATTATCAACCTGATTTAAAAGAAAGAGATTTTTATGTATTCCCTTACGATATGAGACATACAGTTTATCCATTTAATTCAACTAATGAAGTTAGACGTACTCTTGCAGCTAATTGTGATGTAGACTATAACCCTATAAACAACAGAGGGGCAGAATGATACACACAGAACCTAATTGGAAAAGTTATATGGTTGAGACAACCGAACCTATATTTACTCCTGAGCAATGTGACATTATTAGTAAACTAGGGAGAGCCATGCCACCACAGAATGCACAAGTAGGTGGGGGTAGTGGAGGTAAACAGGATACTAAGACTAGAATATCTCACATTAGTTGGATTCCATTTGATCAACCTAATTCAATTCCAATGTATAAAAAATTAGAAGACATAATGCACAAAACTAATAGAAGACATTTTGGATTTGAAAATATGGCTCTGAATGAACAAGCACAGTACACTGAATATCCTGAAGGTGGATTTTATGATTGGCATATGGATATGGATTTAGTTATGAAAACAGAGCCTCCCATTAGAAAAATATCTATGACCCTTGTACTATCACACGAGTCTGAATTTGAAGGGGGTGGCTTAGAATTGGGAAAACCTAATAATATTATAAAACCTAAACAAGGACACGCTGTATTCTTTGCAAGTTTTATTAATCATAGAGTAGTGCCTATTACAAAGGGACTTAGAAAATCTTTAGTAATGTGGTTTGGAGGAGAGCCTTTCAAATGATACATAGAGAACTTTTTTTTGCAACACCTGTTTACGTTAAAGATATAGCTAACTCTGAATACAATAAATATTTAGAAGATAAGATTGTAGCTTGGTCACAAAATAATCCAGGTCTTAAAAAAACAAATATGAATGGCTGGCATTCACCAACAGATATGCATTTAAAACCAGAATATAAACATTTAATAGAAGAGTTACATATTGCACAACAAGAAATATACAAAGATGAATGTTTAGGTAGTGAACCTTTCTTAGGTAATATGTGGGCTAACATAAATTATAAAGATGGATTTAACAGACCTCACATACATCCCAACTCTTTATGGTCGGGAGTTTACTATGTAAAAACTCCTAAAAAATGTGGACACTTAAAAATAGAAGATACAAGAACAATGTCTTTAATGTCTAGACCTACGAAAACTAATAAAGAAGAACCAAAGCATTTATGGAAAGAAGTACATTTTGAACCTATTGCAGGACGTTTAATTATGTTTCCGTCTTGGGTTAATCATTGTGTTGACCCTAATGAATCAGATGATATAAGAATATCGGTGTCATTTAATTTTTTACAGAAAGGACTAATGGTATAATGTTTAATGGATATCAAGTAATCAAGAACGCTTTATCTTATGATATGGCTAATTTTATATTTAACTACTTCTTACTTAAAAGAGATGCTGTTGAATTTATGTATAAAAATAACATACATTCGCAGTCCCCTATTTTAGGTACGTGGACAGATAAACAGATACCCAATACTTTTTCTTGTTATGGTGATTTTGTAATGGATACTTTACTAGTTAAAATGTTGCCTGTTATGAAACAACACACAGAATTAGATTTAATTCCAACGTATTCTTATGCTAGAGCTTATAAAAAAGGAGACACGCTTCATAGACATAAAGATAGACCTTCTTGTGAGATATCTTGTACTCTTAATTTAGGAGGGGATCCTTGGCCAATATTCATCGATGGCACAGGAGCAAACAATGTTATTAATGAGCGTAAAAATTTAGTTAAACCTGGTGCACCAATTGGTACTAAAGTCTTGCTTGAAGTAGGAGATATGTTAGTATATAGTGGCTGTGTACTTGAACATTGGCGAGAGCCTTTTGACGGGAACATATGCGGTCAAGTATTTCTACATTATAATCATGTAAATGGCCCATTTGCTGAGAAAAACAAATTTGATGGAAGAGCTATGTTAGGCCTACCATCAGGTATTAAAATTTAAAATTTAAAAAATTATATTCTATGTTAGGATTTGGATCATTTGCAGAATTACCATGGGCTTCCTCGTCTGAATCAGACGGAGCAGTAACAATTAATGTTGTAGGTAATTCATTAAATATCACTATAGGTAGTATAGGAATTATAGCGACTGCTATAATTGAAGATCCAGACCCAAGTCAAATAGTTCTAGGAACAGGTACTTTATCTCTTACAGGGGACGCTAATTTTACTGTTACAGGTAATGCTACAGCATTAGGTATAGGTAATTTTGTAGTTACAGCAGCAGCAACAGCCAATGTAACCGGAAATACATTGACGTTGGCTACAGGAAATGTTACAGTAACAGGTACTGCGTTAATAAATCCAGACGGATCTCCTTTATCTTTAGGTACAGTAGAACCGGGAATTATTACATGGAACGATATAATACCAGGAGCAACAATGGTTTGGACACCAATTAAACCTTATTAAAAAATTATGGCATCATCCTACTCATCCGATCTATCATTAGAACTTATCACAACCGGCGAAAAAGCAGGTTTGTGGGGAACAATTACTAATACTAATTTACAAATTTTACAACAAGCAGCATCCGGTTATGTTGCAGTACCTATGACAAGTGGTTCAGATGTTACTTTAAGTTTAGCGGATGGATCAGATACTGCTAACGGTAAAAATCTATATTTAAAATTAACAGGTACTATGACAGCAAGTATTAGTTTAATTATACCAGCTGCTACAACAGGTGGTACAGCAACAAGAACTTATATTATTGAAGATACAACAGACAGAACAACTGCCAATAATTATACTATAAATATTAAAACAGCAGGATCATCTAATCCCATACCTTTACCAGAAGGTGCAAATATAATTGTCAGATCTGATGGAACAGATACCGTTCTTGCTTTTATTAAACCAGGAATTAAAAATATTACCGCTGCAACTATAACAAATTATACTGCAGTTAATGGAGATCAAGTTGTAGTAGATACACAAGCAAATGCAGTTACTATTACTTTACCTATTACTCCTAATGTGACTGATGAAGTAACAATTATGGATGGTTCAGCTACAAATGGTTTCGCAACTAATAATGTAACTGTTGATAGAAATGGTTCTAATATAAACGGCGCAGC
>Ga0222632_1001103_pt1 | contig 10987 bp, 2 predicted proteins | sample AntAcemetageno46_FD_179828 | JGI IMG/M metagenome (GOLD analysis project Ga0222632, IMG submission 179828) | Saline water microbial communities from Ace Lake, Antarctica - #46 | ecosystem: Environmental > Aquatic > Non-marine Saline and Alkaline > Saline | place: Antarctica: Ace Lake | collected...
CGTTCCAGTTGAATCTTGTGCTACAATGCGAACGAGAACATCGGTACCAAAGGAAGGCGTGATATTGAACTTTTGCGATTTCTGAAGAGAGCGATTGATGGTTTTTGATCTCCATACCGAATCTTGGCTGCCCTTATACTCCAGCTCCCAAGAAGTGCCCGCAAGCGTATCGAAATAAGCACGGCATACTCCTAAATTCGCATTTACGACAACTATCGAATCGATTGCATAACTGCAGTTTAAAGGAAGATCATACACACGAACATGACCTGCAGCTGAACTATTTCCATACGCCCCCATGGCCACGCGGCTAAGGTCCGAGGACATACTCACTGACCAGCCGCTTGTATCAAACGCTGCTTCTCCGTCTATGTCTAATCCTAGTTGCGTCCATACTCCGCCAACTAATTCGTACACACGAACATGACCCGCAACTGAACCATTTCCATCGTTATAAGGTGCCCCTATGGCTACTCGGCTGCCGTCTGAAGACATACTAACTGAAAGGCCACTATAATCACCTACCGCTTCGCCGTCTATGTCAAGACCCAATTGGGACCACACTCCTCCTACTAATTCATAGACCCGTACATGACCCGCAGACGAACCATTTCCAGCGTTATTACGCGCACCTATGGCTACTCGGCTACCGTCGGAGGACATACTCACTGACCAGCCGCTTTTATCACCCGATGCCTCTCCGTCTATATCAACACCCAATTGGGTCCACACTCCTCCTACTAATTCATAGACCCGTACATGACCCGCAGACGAACCATTTCCAGCGTTATTACGCGCACCTATGGCTACTCGGCTACCGTCGGAGGACATGCTCACTGACCAGCCGCTATAATCATCCGCTGCTTCTCCGTCTATATCTAGACCCAATTGAGTCCACACTCCTCCTACTAATTCATAGACCCGAACTTGACCCGAACTTGACCCATTTCCATCGTTATAAGGCGCCCCTATGGCCACTCGGCTGCCGTCCGAGGACATACTCACTGAAATGCCACTATAATCCCACGCTGCTTCTCCGTCTATATCTAGACCCAATTGAGTCCAAACTCCTCCTACCAATTCATATACCCGAACTTGACCCGCATATGAACCATTTCCATCGTTATAAGGCGCCCCTATGGCCACTCGGCTGCCGTCTGAGGACATACTCACTGACCAGCCACTATAATCATCCGCTGCTTCTCCGTCTATATCTAGACCCAATTGAGTCCGCACTCCTCCTACCAATTCATATACCCGAACTTGACCCGAACTTGAACCATTTCCATCGTTATAAGGCGCCCCTATGGCCACTCGGCTGCCGTCTGAAGACATGCTCACTGAATAGCCGCTAAAATCACCTGCCGCTTCGCCATCCATATCCAGACCCAATTGGGTTTGAGCACTTACGGCATGCGAAAATGCCACACTTATAAATACTGCCACAAAAACTTTTGAAACTCTGCGTAATTGAGTATAAATTCTTTTCATGCTACTCCTTTGATTAATAAGCTTCAAACTTACCCATAATTCCGTAATGATCTGAATTAGTCTTAATACATTTTCTTCAAAAGCCTAAGCACAAGGGGGCGTTGTAATACCTATTTTAAAGGGATTTGTGTCTATGTTTATCTACAACATATCTAGACAATCATAAGATGTTGTGCGTGGCCATTGGATAGAATCTGAGTCTTTAAAAGTTTCCCGCTTCCTTAGACTTCAATATGAAATAGAGGCGCTTCCTAAAGTTCTATTCGCTCCAACTAATGTTAGAATTGCTTTCTTAAGTCAGAATAGCCAATAAGAAGAATAGATCTTTCTATTCAAATTACGCTTTGAACAACCCAAGCCAGAACAATGCTCTCCTTCTTTGGGGTTGAAATAAAAAATCCTTGCTTCGGAAGCTTCCGAAGCAAGGATTTGCAATGATTAAGAGAACTCTTTTAGTTCTTCATCACCTGTTCTGCAATTACTTGTTCATCGGTGGTGATCTTCATTAGATATACCCCTTTAGCATACGCGCTCAAATCAAAGGCCGTCTCATTGGAAAGGGCTTCTTTTTGTGAAAGCAGTTTTCCATGCAGATCGAATAATTGAATCTTCGCACCCAACTGTGCTTGAACATATACTTTGTCGTTGGTCGGGTTTGGATAGATAGATATAATTGTATTTCCATTCTCATCATAGGATTGACCATCCGACTTGCTGCCTGATCCATTATAGAACTTACGATCTAGGCAAGCATACTCTGTATTGTACACACTGCCATTGTCGTTTATTCTTGCGAAGGCGGTAAACTCATAATTGGCACTTCCATTTCCACTGCCTGTAAAGTCTATCGTAGCCGTTGTGTTGAATAATAGTGAAGTGGTAATCCATGAGGCTCCCACATTGGCTTGGCGATAGGCCATTCTATAGCCAATAAGACTTGCGCCTGTTGGTAAACTAGCCGCTGTCCAATTACCCGTAAACGTGGTTGCATTGTCTTTGGAAAGAGTGAATCCATTAGGTGCTCCTACTGTACTTAAGAAAGGAACCGTAATCGAATCTGTTACTGAACATCCTGCTAAGTCTGTTACTGTAACCATTAATTTCTCTCCTTGGTTTGCGAAGGTTCGCTTCGTAGTAGCCCCATTGCTCCAAAGGAAAGAAGGCGTTCTATATCCACCTGAATAACCTGCTCTGAGCAAAACTGAATCTCCTTCGCAGAATGCTTCAATCTGGGTAATTATATTCAAGTTCTGTAGCTTACAAGGAACCTGAATGGCCGTTTCGCAACCTACACTCGTTCCAGTTGAATCTTGTGCTACAATGCGAACGAGAACATCGGTACCAAAGGAAGGCGTAATATTGAACTTTTGCGATTTCTGAAGAGAGCGATTGATGGTTTTTGATCTCCATACCGAATCTTGGCTGCCCTTATACACCAGCTCCCAAGAAGTGCCCGCAAGCGTATCGAAATAAGCACGGTAGACTCCTAAATTGGCATTTACAGCAACTATCGAATCGATTGCATAACTGCAATTCACCGAATTATTAATAGGAAGATCATACACACGCACATGACCTGCTTCTGAACCATTGCCATCGTTATAAGGTGCCCCTATAGACACTCGGCTACCGTCTGAGGACATACTCACTGAATAGCCGCTTTCATCACCAGCGGCTTCACCGTCTATATCTACACCCAATGGAGTCCATACGCCTCCAACTAATTCATACACACGTAAATGTCCCGCATTTGAACCATTTTCATCGTTCAGGTTTGCCCCTATGGCCACTCGGCTACCGTCTGAAGACATACTCACTGAATAGCCGCTTCGATCACCAGCCGCCTCACCGTCTATATCCAGTCCTAATTGTGTCCATACGCCTCCTATAAATTCATATACACGAACATGACCAGCGTCTGTACCATTTCCATCGTTCCCGTAAGCCCCTATGGCCACTCGGCTGCCGTCTGAAGACATACTCACAGAATAGCCGCTATAATCATAAGCCGCTTCACCGTCTATATCTACACCCAATTGAGTCCATACTCCTCCAACTAATTCATATATCCGAACATGACCCGCATATGAACTATTTCCATTGTTATGGCGCGCTCCTATGGCCACTCGGCTGCCGTCTGAGGATAGACTCACTGAAGTGCCGCTATAATCATAAGCCGCTTCGCCGTCTATATCCACACCCAATTGAGTCCATACTCCTCCAACTAATTCATATATCCGAACATGTCCAGCGCCTGAACCATTTCCATCGTTCCCGTAAGCCCCTATGGCCACTCGGCTGCCGTTTGAGGACATACTCACTGAAGTGCCGCTGATATCACCCATCGCTTCACCATCTATATCCAGTCCCAGCTGCGTCCATACTCCTCCTATAAATTCATACACACGAACATGACCCGCATATGAACCGTTAAAACTTGCCCCTATAGCCATTCGGCTGCCGTCTGAGGATAGACTCACTGATTCGCCGCTATTATCTCCAGCTGCTTCGCCCTCTATGTCAAGACCCAATTGCATCCATACTCCTCCTACTAATTCGTATACGAGGACATTACCGGCGTCTGAACCATTTCCATCGTTCTTCGTCGCCCCTATGGCCATTCGGCTTCCGTCTGAGGACATACTCACTGACCAGCCACTTCGATCACCAGCTGCTTCACCGTCTATGTCTTGACCTATCTGATGCGTAATTGATGCCCATGATGATACGGTAATAAGGCTGGTACAGCTATCTATATTGCCAGAAGAATCGCGCGCTGTAATCACAACTGTATGTGTTCCAATAGGAAAGTCATAGCTCGAAGGAATACTGATTCCCGCTAAGTAATAAGAGAGTGCCGTATTTGTACAATTGTCCGACACAGTGGGCGCATTTATACCCGAAAAATCTACTGTTGCTACCAATGCTCCTGACGCTGTTAGTACATTAATACTGTCCACACAGCTTATAGTTGGGGCAAAAGTGTCTAGAACCATTACTTGAGAGGAGGCCATATCACTATTTCCTGCAGCGTCAATCACCGTGAGTATCACCGTTTGAATACTTCCAACATCTGCACAACTGAAACTAGAATCGCTGATAGAATACACATCAATGCCTACATTATCGGTAGAACCATTGTCTATATCCATAGGTACAATAGACACCACTCCACTAGTATCGAGATAAATACTCAGGTCTTGAGCAATGGCTAAAGGCGCTTGGGTATCCGGTGCAGGCGCAGCTAAGTCATACACCCGTACATGACCGGCATTATTACCATTTTCATCGTTATACCTTGCCCCTATAGCCACGCGGCTACCGTCTGAGGACATACTCACTGACCAGCCACTTTGGTCATAGGAAGCTTCGCCATCTATATCGACACCCAATTGCATCCATACTCCTCCAACTAATTGATACACACGAACATGACCACGCCAAGTAGTACTTCCATTTGCCCCAATGGCCACTCGGCTGCCATTAGAGGACAAACTCACTGATTGGCCGCTGTAATCACCAACCGCCTCACCGTCTATATCCAGTCCTAATTGCGTCCATACACCTCCTATAAATTCATATACACGAACATGACCAGCGTCTGTACCATTTCCATCGTTATTACGCGCACCTATGGCCACTCGGCTGCCGTCTGAAGACATACTCACTGACTCGCCGCTCTTATCATTAGCCGCCTCACCGTCTATATCCAGACCTAATTGTATCCATACTCCTCCTATAAATTCATATACGCGAACATGACCAGCTTGAGTACCATTTCCATCATTGCCATACGCCCCTATGGACACTCTGCTGCCGTCTGAGGACATACTCACTGAAGTGCCGCTTTTATCACCAGCTGCTTCTCCGTCTATATCCACACCCAGCTGCATCCATACTCCTCCTACTAATTCGTACACACGAACATGACCAGATGAATTGCCATTTCCACCGTTAGAATACGCTCCTATGGCCACTCGGCTGCCGTCTGAAGACATGCTCACTGAATAGCCGCTAAAATCACCAGCCGCTTCGCCATCCATATCCAGACCCAATTGAATCCAGACTCCGCCCACTAATTCATACACACGAACATGACCCGCATATTGACCATTTCCATCGTTTATTCTAGCCCCTATGGCCACACGACTGCCGTCTGAGGACATACTCACTGATATGCCACTTCGATCACCACCGGATTCACCGTCGATGTCCTGGCCTAATTGTGCCCATACGCCTCCAACTAATTTATACACCCGTACATGACCGGCGTCTGTACCATTTCCATCGTTACGATGTGCCCCTATGGCCACACGACTGCCGTCTGAGGACATACTCACTGAATGGCCGCTGTAATCATCAGCTGCTTCACCGTCTATATCTAGACCTATTTGGGTTTGTGCACTTAGCGTATGCGCAAATGCAAGACTGATAAATAGAGCCGCAAAGACTTTTGAGACTCTTTTTAATTCGGTGTGCATTTTTTTCATGGTGTTTGGTTCTTTGGTTTGTAAGGTGTTGCGCATTAATACATTTTATCAATTAGTCTAATATACATTTTCTTCAAAAGGCCTGAGAAAATGCTTCGTTGTTATACTTATTTTAAAGTGATTAGTGTCTATGTCTATTATACACATCTATATGATCATAAGAAGTTGTGCCTTGCCATTAGATAGGGCATGAGTCTTTCAACGTATCCAGCTTCCTAACGTTTTCATAAGAAATAGAGGCGCTTCCTAAAGTTCTATTCGCTCCAACTTATGTTAGAATTGCTTTCTTAAGTCAGAATAGCCAATAAAAAGAATAGATCTTTCTATTCAAATTACGCTTTGAACAACCCAAGCCAGAACAATGCTCTCCTTCTTTGGGGCTGAAATAAAAAATCTCTGCTTCGGAAGCTTCCGAAGCAGAGATTTGCAATGATTAAGAGAACTCTTTTAGTTCTTCATTACTTGTTTTGCAATCACTTGATCGTTGGTGGTAATCTTCATTAGATAAACCCCTTTAGCATAGGCGCTCAGATCAAAAGCTGTTTCATTGGAAAGCGCTTCTTTTTGAGAAAGCAGTTTTCCATGCAGATCAAATAATTGAATCTTCGCACCTAACTGTGATTGAACATATACTTTGTTGTTGGTCGGGTTTGGATAGATGGAAATGCGATTGCCCTCCAATTCACCAGCATTCGTTTCTTCCGACTTATTGCCTGATCCATTATAGAACTTACGGTCTTTGCAAGCATACTTCGTATTGTACACACTGCCATTGTCGTTTATACGCGCAAAAGCAGTAAACTCATAATTGGCACTTCCATTTCCACTACCTGTAAAGTCTACTGTAGCCGTCGTGTTTGGTGAGAGTGAAGTAGTAACCCATGAGGCGCCTACATTCGCCTGGCGATACGCCATTCTATAGCCAATAAGACTTGCTCCCGATGGCAGACTAGAAGCCGTCCAATTACCCGTAAAGGTGGTTGCATTGTTTTTAGACAACACAAAAGCAGTGGGTGCACTGGCTGTATTCAGAACTGGAACCACAATAGAATCTGTAACCGAACATCCTGCCAAGTCCGTTACGGTAACCACTAGTTTCTCTCCTTGGTTTGCAAAGGTTCGCTTCGTAGTAGCCCCATTGCTCCAAAGGAAAGAAGGCGTTCTATATCCACCTGAATAACCTGCTCTGAGCAAAACTGAATCTCCTTCGCAGAATGCTTCAATCTGGGTAATTATATTCAAGTTCTGTAGCTTACAAGGAACCTGAATGGCCGTTTCGCAACCTACATTCGTTCCAGTTGAATCTTGTGCTACAATGCGAACGAGAACATCGGCACCAAAGGAAGGCGTGATATTGAATTTTTGCGATTTCTGAAGAGAGCGATTGATGGTTTTTGATCTCCATACCGAATCTTGGATGCCCTTATACTCCAGCTCCCAAGAAGTGCCCGCAAGCGTATCGAAATAAGCACGGTATACTCCTAAATTGGCATTTACGACAACTATCGAATCGATTGCATAACTGCAATTAACAGGAAGATCATACACACGCACATGACCGGCCATTGAACCATTTCCAGAGTTACGTTCTGCCCCTATGGCCACGCGGCTGCCGTCTGAAGACATACTCACTGACGTGCCGCTGTAATCACCAGCTGCTTCACCCTCTATATCAATACCCATTTGCATCCATAAGCCTCCGACTAATTCATACACTCGCACATGACCCGAATTTGAACCATTTCCATCGTTATTACGCGCCCCTATGGCCACTCGGCGCCCGTCGGGAGACATACTCACTGACCTGCCAGATTCATCATAAGCGGCTTCACCGTCTATATCCAGTCCTAATTGCGTCCATACACCTCCTATAAATTCATATACTCGTACATGACCAGCGTTTGTACCATTTCCATCGTTAAGGAAAGCTCCAATTGCCACGTGGCTGCCGTCGGAGGACATACTCACTGAAGTGCCGCTATAATCACCAGCCGCTTCGCCATCCATATCCAGACCCAATTGAGTCCAGACTCCGCCCACTAATTCATACACACGAACATGACCAGATGAATTGCCATTTCCATCGTTCCCCGTAGCCCCTATGGCCACTCGGCTGCCGTCGGAAGACATACTCACTGAAGTGCCAGATCCATCATTAGCGGCTTCACCGTCTATGTCCAGCCCTAATTGCGTCCATACTCCTCCTATAAATTCATAAACACGTACATGTCCAGCGCCTGAACCATTTCCATCGTTCCCCGGAGCCCCTATGGCCACTCGGCTGCCGTCGGAGGACATACTCACTGAAATGCCGCTAAGATCATAAGCTACTTCGCCGTCTATGTCCAGTCCTAATTGCGTCCATACACCTCCTATAAATTCATATACTCGTACATTACCCGCTATTGAACTATTTCCATCGTTCCGGTAAGCTCCAATTGCTACACGGCTGCCGTCGGAAGACATACTCCCTGAAGTGCCGCTATAATCACCAGCTGCTTCACCGTCTATATCCCCACCCAATTGCGTCCATACTCCTCCTACTAATTCATAAACACGTACATGACCAGATTCATTGCCATTTCCATCGTTAAATTTTGCCCCTATGGCTACACGACCTCCGTCTGAGCACATGCTCACTCTATAGCCGCTTTGATCAATCGCAGCTTCACCGTCTATGTCCTGACCTACTTGGGTAGGTGTCAATGATGACACAGTAATAAGGCTGGTACAGCTATCTGTATTCCCAGAAGAGTCACGCGCTGTAATTACAACAGTATGTGTTCCAATAGGAAAGTCATAAACGGAAGGAATACTGTTTCCTGCTAAGTAATAGGAGAGTGCCGTATTTGTACACTTGCTCAATACTGTTGGGGCATTTATCCCCGTAAAATCTACTGTTAATGTGCTAGCGCTCTGTGCCGTTGATACATTAATGTTGGCCACACAGTTTATGCTTAGGGCAATAGTATCAAGTACCATTACTTGGGCGGTATCCTTATCACTATTTCCAGTATAGTCAATCACCGTGAGTATCACATTTTGAACGCTTCCAACATCTGTACAGCTGAAACTAGAATCGCTGATGGAATACACATCAATACCTAAATTATCGGTAGAACCATTGTCTATATCGATTGGTAGAATAGAGGCTAATCCATTATTATCGAGATAAATACTAATGTCTTGAGCAATAGCTATTGGCGCTTGGGTATCCAGTACGGGCGCAGGTAAGTCATACACCCGTACATGACCGGCATTATTACCATTTCCATCGTTCGTAGGTGCCCCTATGGCCACTCTGCTACCGTCTGAGGACATACTCACTGAAGTGCCGCTGTAATCACCAGCTGCTTCACCGTCTATATCCACACCCAGCTGCGTCCATACTCCTCCTATTCGTTCATATATGCGAACATGTCCCGCAAGGGTACCATTTCCATTGCTCCCATAAGCCCCTATGGCCACTAGGCTGCCATCTGAAGACATACTCACTGACCCGCCGCTGTAATCACCAGCTGCTTCACCGTCTATATCCAAACCCAATTGCACCCATGCTCCTCCTATTAATTCATATACCCGAACATGGCCGGCGCTTGGACCATTTCCATCGTTAGATTTTGCCCCTATGGCCACTCGGCTGCCGTCTGAGGACATACTTAACCTGCCGCTAGCATCACCAGCTGCTTCACCGTCTATGTCAAGACCTATTTGTGTCCATGCGCCACTGACTAATTCATACACCCGTACATGACCTGCCTGTGAACCATTTCCATCGTTCCCATAAGTCCCTATGGCCACACGGCTGCCGTCTGAAGACATACTCACTGAATAGCCAGATCCATCATTAACGGCTTCACCGTCTATGTCCCCACCTAATTGTGTCCATACGCCTCCTATAAATTCATACACACGAACATGACCGGCGCTTGAACCATTTCCATCGTTTCCAATTGCCCCTATCGCCACACGGCTGCCGTCGGAAGACATACTCACTGAATAGCCGCTATTATCAGCAGCCGCTTCACCATCTATATCAATACCCAATTGCGTCCATACTCCTCCTACTAATTCATACACACGAACATGACCTGAATTTGAACCATTTCCATCGTTCTGGTAAGCTCCAATTGCTACACGGCTGCCGTCGGAGGACATACTCACTGAAGTGCCGCTTTTATCAGCAGCCGCTTCACCGTCTATATCCACACCCAATTGTGCCCATACTCCTCCTACCAATTCATATACACGTACATGTCCCGCATCTGAACCATTTCCAGCGTTTTTCGAAGCCCCTATGGCCATTCGGCTGCCGTCTGAGGACATACTCACTGAAGTGCCAGATCCATCATTAGCTGCTTCACCGTCTATGTCTAGCCCTATTTGGGTTTGTGCACTTAGCGTATGCGCAAATGCAATACTGATAAATAAAGCCGAAAAGACTTTTGAGATTCTTTTTAATTTGGCATACATTTTTTTCATGGTGTTATTTAGATTTCTGGTCGTTATTTATTACTGATTATTTGGGAGTTACACTTAATAATTCTGTTCGACTTCTACTTTTTGATAATCCGTTCTCTATAGATTCCTTGATCTGTTCTTAGTTCAATGATGTAAACACCCAGAGCTAAATACCTGAGATCAAAACGAATCCCTGCTTCGGAAGCTTCCGAAGCAGGGATTTGCAATGATTAAGAGAACTCTTTTAGTTCTTCATCACCTGTTCTGCAATTACTTGTTCATCGGTGGTGATCTTCATTAGATATACCCCTTTAGCATAGGCGCTCAGATCAAAGGCTGTTTCATTGGAAAGCGCTTCTTTTTGAGAAAGCAGTTTTCCATGCAGATCAAATAATTGAATCTTCGCACCCAATTCTGCTTGAACATATACTTTGTTGTTGGTCGGGTTTGGATAGATGGAAATGCGATTGCCCTCCAATTCACCAGCATTCGTTTCTTCCGACTTATTGCCTGATCCATTATAGAACTTACGGTCTTTGCAAGCA
>Ga0222632_1001104_pt1 | contig 10981 bp, 18 predicted proteins | sample AntAcemetageno46_FD_179828 | JGI IMG/M metagenome (GOLD analysis project Ga0222632, IMG submission 179828) | Saline water microbial communities from Ace Lake, Antarctica - #46 | ecosystem: Environmental > Aquatic > Non-marine Saline and Alkaline > Saline | place: Antarctica: Ace Lake | collected...
ATCCCTAGTTGATGAAGAAGAATTGTAAATGAAACCTAAGTATTTAAATATAAAACCATTAATCATGGAATATAAAGAACCCAAAAAGCGTGTCACTAAAGCTGATAAGAAAGACAAAAAGGGTGTATACACATCGAAACATATACGAAACTTACTTAAACAAAAGGAGGCAGCTATAGACAAGAGAAACAATGGCCCCGTACCAGCCCCCACCTGCCCACTACTCCCAAATGGACGTGTCTGATTACACCGAAGATGACCTATTTTCATTCATTGGTAAAACGGGTAAGAAGTTCTACTGGCTTACAAAGAAGCTTGGTCTTGATTATCTTTGGTACGATAAGGAACGTAAGGTTATTGAAATTTGGGGACCCCTCTACACACATGTAAATCAGCAATCTGCTCATGTAATTCGATGTGAAATTGATTTTTTTCTGAGACCTAAGTTAGAGGAGAACATCTCCAAAAAACAAGATGAGCATGTACAAACGACCATCACAGCGTGTTAAGAATGATAGTTATGAACACCGTCCTGCACCAGTTGGTAGTTTTTTACACAAGCTTATGAATCCTTCACCTATAGAGTATCCAGTAAAGGTTCTACAACCAATTTATCAACAGGATTTATATCTACGACTCTTCAAAGAAAATCAGAAATTTTGGGGTATTACTTACGTAGACCCAGAATTACCGATATTATCACCAACTGTATACCCAGAACCACGTAAAGAACCAGAGCTTACTTATGGAGACAGAGTTCAAGTAGTACTCCGGGTATTAAAAAATGGTATTGTGAGGGTAAAAGTGAATGGTGCTATTGCTGATATGTATGCCAAATATTATGGACCAGGTGTGAATCACGATAAAGTACCCCCATTTAAGGCAATTTTACAGGCATACAAAGCACATGGTTTCAGTAAAGAATATTTGGATAGAATTACAAAAAATAATGATAAACGTAAATCCATTCAGATTAGGATTGATAAAGTTTTCACAAAAATATTTGACAAGGAACCTGTTAAAAAAGTGAAAAAAGAAAAGAAGAAGAAGGTGGAAGAAATAACTGAAGATATCATAGAATTGGTTGAACCCGAGGAAGATAAACCTCCTGTTCCAGACGTACAAGAGGAAGATGAGACTCTAGATGTTGAACCAGACGAAGATGAGGAAAAAGAAGAGGAGGAATATGTGTCCGATGGAGAAGATTAGCACCTAAGTCTATTTAATTTAAAGATTTTTCAAACAAAAAAGTATGTTCATTACCAACGTCGTCCTCGCCAACAACATCCTTGACCGCTCTTTCTTTGGAACACTCAAAGAAGCTATAAAATCCGCAAAAGAACAAACCAGAGAAAAAATCTGGAAACTCCCCAATAACACTGTATTTTTCGGGGACGTTGAAGTTAGGGTCTACAACACGGACGATTACAAGAATGAACATTTTCTTTCTTTCATTGATTCCTGTTGAAATCGCCGAAAGGTCGTGTGACCAACACGTGGTCAAAATCCAATTAGAAATATGCCAAATGCTTTACACTGCTTGGTATTTTTCCAATGAGGAATATATTCTTCGTGAATGTGCACCATTTACAAAAGATGGTAAATCTAGGGGGTATAAACCAGCGCACACGAAACACCCTATGACCATGTGGATTGCATCAAGTCTCGAGAATTATCTGTATGCATGTAAAATTGGTATTGCATTGACACTCGAGTATACACATCGTTATGGTAAGATTCACACTTGTGCACACCATCTTATATGGTTGTATGAGAATAGACCTTCTACTTTTCAGGAACGGTGAAGTGAAACAGCTTACTATTCCCAAGAAGGTATCCCTGAATGTATGCCAGAGGAGTATAGGAGACCTAGTATTGTTGATGCGTACCAATTGTATTACATGATGGAAAAGATGAGTTTTGCGAGATATAAAATCTCTGATTCTAGTAAATGATTGTAGCGACAACTTTATTCAATCACCCCCATATTAAGGGTACTGTTGAGTTTGAGGAAAAAGGTACTAAAGTTGTAATTAAAGGAGATTTGAAATCCACCAAGTATAAAAATAGTTCCCATGGTATCCATATCCACGAAGCTGGGGATCTCAGTGATAACTGCATGGGTGCGTGTGGACATTTCAACCCATACGGTAAAAAGCATGGTGGACCCACATCTAAGGAGAGGCATGTGGGAGATTTGGGAAACATTCATTTCGACGCACGAGGTGTTGCTAAATTTAGAATGGAGGATGGTTTAGTAAAATTGAGGGGAACCAAAGCCAATGTCATCGGGAGGTCTTTAGTTATACACGAAGATATGGATGATTTGGGAATGGGTAGCCATAGTGATAGTTTAACAACTGGACATGCCGGTAAGCGTATAACATGTGCGGTTATTGGGTATTCTAAGCGGGTGTGTACAAAAACATAGCTTCGGGTCGAGTCTCGGGGATGTCCATATACCCCATTTCTTTCAAAAATGTATGTACTTCATTATCCGTTGTAAAATCATGTATCTCTACGAGAATCACAGGCATGTGCTTTCGTATCGTTTCTTTAGCACCTTCCAACACCTGTAATTCATGACCTTCTACATCGATTTTTATTATGGATGGTACACCTTCATAAACATCGTCAAGTCTTTCACATTGAACTGATATACCATTACCTTTCATACTTCCTTCCGTATGAAAACTTGTTCCACCATAATTAATTTGAGAATTGGATTGACAACCATGACTTGGTATGAATATTTCCATGATTTTCTTTTCATTTGATAATGCACATGTATAGATATTTATAGGATGATGGATTTTATTTTGTTTTGCATTCTTTGTAACTATCTGATGGAAAACTGGTTCAAATGAAGATACTGGTCCATAATCAGAAAACATAAGAGTGTTATACCCAATGTTTGCACCAATGTCTAGAATATCAGTACCTTTCTTATAATTTTTCTCAATATCTTTACGCATCCATCCATCCCATTCATGCCCCATGGCTATTGTTGGACCTATGTATTCGTCATCTGCAATAACAGATACATTGTATTTACCATTATTAACGTCAATTAAATTTATTTCCATACTATTTAAAAATATGACCACATCTTTAAATAGGAATGTCACACTACAAAGGGGTGTTAGTTTTGATTAACGGGGTCTATTTTCGTTAGACAGTTCCTGTTCTACTCTAACACTGGATCCAGTAAAATTCTTAAATTTGTTGTAGATATTACCTAACTTTTGGAAACTTACTTGATTACCACCTGAATTTGGATGAACTTTTTTGGTCGCCCTCAAATAAATCATCCTACCCATTTTATTCATCCGTGTTTTGTTTATATTTGTTCTACTTTTGATTTCTTCTAATTTGTTCTCTACATTTTTGACGACGGCATTCACTGCAGCTTTCTTGGCATTTGCAGCAAGTTTCTCGGCATTTGCAGCAGCCTTTTTGGCATTTGCATTGGCTTTCCTGGCAGCATTATTTGCGGTTCTCCTGGCAGCATTATTACGACTCGAATCTTCTCGTTTGGCTATAGCTTCAGCCTTCGCCGCCGCAGCTTCGGCTTTAGACCTGTCAACAGCCGCCTGTCGGGCATTATTTTCAGCCTTCTTGGCAGCTTCTTTGGCTTTTTTCGCTTTTAATTCCTCCTTCGCTAGGACAGCTTCGGCTCTTGACCGTCTCACAGCTTCGTTTCTTGCAAGATTATTTGCGTTTCTTGCGTTGTTCACAAACGCATTTGTCATTTCCACATTTGGTACAGATTCCAAATTTGGCGCATTAGTCATCTCAACATTCACCATAGTTACTATGACCTGATAAAAAAATATCAGGTGATAATAAATATGTCTAACCAGGCAAATAACAATAAGTGTGGCGTTAATGACACTGGTAAAATTTATTACGATATCAACTCCATAGATGTCAAGGCGGATCCCGAACAAACAAAAGCTACAAATTTTGAGGCTATCTTCTTAGGAAATGTTATACAAGAAATAACAGGATCTTGTTTCACCATTGAAGAAAATTGTAAGAGTCAATATCCTTTAGTGACTAAATCTAATTCTAGAAATTGGCTAACATCAATAGATCAAGATAACCGTGTAGGACTTGCACATGTTATAGAAACTTCTAAAGTCCCTATTCTTTACAATACCCCTCGATTATGCGACCCTGGTATGACAGTTTCGAAAAACTGGAGTTTGAAAAACTATATAGAAACACGATTATTTGCGTTCAAATTCAAATACAATCAAGGTAAAACGTTATCAAATCGTAATCAAAATGGTAAGGACTGTTATAAAAGTGTTTATTTTGATTTTAGACCATTTGAGTATAAAATGCGTTTACCTAACCCAGCGAATAAGAGTGCAGTGGAGGAAATTTACATATCGGAGTGGATTACAGTTGATGACAACCCGAAAGATGGTGGTTTAGGTTACACACCCCATATGAGAGTTTCTAACATGCCAAAGGAGAATAAAACTAATGCTAAGTTTCAAACTATAAATATTTTCAAACAGATGATTAAAAAAGTTTTGTCGGTAGAACTTGGTAATAATGAAAAATCAATTATAAAAAAATCATATAATCTCGGACCAAAAGGAAATAATAATGGTCGAGTGTCAAACACGTTAATGGATGCATATATCAACGAATTTATTCAGTTTTTAAATAAATATGATGGTATTCAATTTGATATTAGTCCCAAAACGGATACACAAACATTAACTATGACTGATAGAGCTATTAGCGTTTTATACTTCGACCTTATTCATGATGGTGTGTTTAAAAAAACACGATATACACTCATAGACTTTAAGAAAACTTTCAAAAAACAATTCATACAAATGTCCAAAACAAAGAATTTTCCTGCCAAGGGTGTGATGGAAGTTAATTTTCTTGTAGGAGCTAAAATGGCTGAAAATTCCCATGATGCATATGGGGGTAAAACTGGGAATATGCTGTTAAACACGTGGAATGGTGGTATGAAGAGAGATGGTAAGGGTAAAGAAATTAAAAATGTACCCTCAATATTTAAAACTCTGGGTGATCTTTCTCAGTTCATATATGCAGTTACGTATGATACAGTGGTTGCCAGTGGAGATAAGATGGGTATGGCGGCTGGTTTATTCATGACCGCTTCTAATAATAAAAAATTAAGACTCATGATGGAAGATACTAAAACTGGATTTGTGTTGTACACAGGCTTTCCAAAAATTCAGTTTGTAAGTAGGAGTACATGTTTAAGTCCAACTGGTGGAGTTTGTAGTAGAAGTAACAATACTATAAAAAATAAATCAGCAATCATACAGAGATTACAGTCGAATGTTAACAGAAATACTGCGAACAAGATTCTCACGAGTAGACCAGTCAAACCTAAACTTCTTGTTAACATGAGAACATTTATTGGCGCAAATGGCGTACCTCTTAGTACAAATGCTTCACAAACATTTTTCAATAAGGTTGAGAAATTTTTACCATATTTTACAGATAATGAATTTGATCAAGTTGATAAGATATTAGTGGCAATTGAAAAAAGAACAACACAGAACAACAAGAATACAGTATTTAGATATATTCGAAATCTTAGACGTAATATAATGAATGCACGTAGTAATCCTTACAAACAAATAACACCAAATGGAAATGCAAGGGCGAATACAACCCCTAGGAATGCAACACCAAATGGGAATGTAAGGGTGAATGCAACCCCTAGGAATGCAACACCAAAAGGTAACGTCAATATGTCAAATGCTAACAATGGAAATCAACGAGGAGTCAAGCGACAGAGAACAAATTAAAATATCAGTTCATATAAATGGATGTTGTATTCACATACGGTCGATTCAATCCACCACATCTGGGACACAAGATGATGATTGAAGAGGTTATCAACAAAGCCAAGAAAATGAATAAGATACCAGTGGTAATTGTATCTCATTCTTATGGTAATAGAACGAATCCCTTGTCAGTAACAGATAAAACTCAAATTCTGAAGAAGTGGTTCCCCGAATTAACAGTCTTATCTTCGTCTAAAAATCTATCTCTCGCCAAACTTTCCGAGAATTTCGATAAAAATTCGGTTATGGTTGTAGGTGAAAACCGAAAAAATGCTTTCAGTTTTCTACCATTTAATAGACATGCATTGAAGCGACCCAATGCTGCACCCTCCGCAACTAAAGCTCGTGCAGCGGCTGTAAATGGAAACAAAGAAGTATTCAAGAGCTTAACTGGATACAATCTCACAAATAATATTCAAGATAAGATTTCAAAAGCTTCGATCATCAGTAAAACGAAAAGGTCAAAGTTATAGCTTAGAGATTTAAAATGATTTACATATATAATGGCGATTGACAAGACTATAAAAGATAAGCTCACTGATTCCGAGAAGAAGAAAATCAAGCAGGAGAACAAGGCGAAGGCTAACCCCGGTAAGGCTGCTGAGAAGAAGGAGAAGAACGACGCGTGTAGGGAGAAACGAAAGGAGGAGGGAACTACCAAGTCGTTTGCTTAACCTAAGTAAACCCAAAAATATATAAAATTTCAATTAATGAACACTCTTAACGAGACTTTCACAAACGCAAGAGTTATCTTGAGTCTCATTTGGATCACAGGGGAATTAGACGACCATGTCCGCAATAACCATCGCTAGAAATCGTTTGGCTGTCCTCGGACGCCATATTCAAACAATGGCTCTCAGGGAGGATATTCTCTTTCCAAGTATGAAAGCTTACCCCAACATGATTTCGGGATACACGATTCAAGTTGATGTTCGACATGAGGAGAAGACTGTTAATTTTGTCACTGAGGCTATGTGTCACAATGAGAAAAAGAATGTGTATCTTCGTCAAAAACGAATGATGCGTGAGATGTATCCAGAATACCTTATTACTGAAAGACATACCTAAGTAGAACCATTTTAATATAAAAATCAATGTTTGCTGTTCGTTGTCAGTCTCCCCAAGTTCCCCGCGTACCCCGTGTAAACAAGAAGCATACTATTTCTAAAGTATGTAAAAGTTATTATACCGTTAACAACTTGAACAGTAAAGATCTCACCGAAGTTGGTGGTACAGACCTTTTACATGTTTTAACTTTTCATCAACCGAATACTGATGAAGGTATCTATTCTATCCGTGAATTAAATGAGGATGGTCTACCAGTCAATCATATTCTAGCCTTCATCACATTCGAAGATGCGTTTCGTTACAGAACCCTTCTAGAGGCTGAGATGGGTCGGTCTCCATACATTCAATTCGCATCTCGTTTTGAAATCAATCACGCATGTGAGGTTGGATACTATAAATGTCGAGTTATAGATGAAGGTGTTCTTGTTACACCCCCGACACGTACTGTTAGGGTTACAGATTGGGAATCTCGTGCAGCTTTACTTAATGGCAACTGGAGTGTGAGAGAGGGGGATTAGAAGAATATGTTGTTATAATAATATGAGTGTGTACAGGAATAGAATGATTCGTATGATGTACAAAGACCTATACTTACCAGTGCGGTGTTATACACCCACTAAAGCACAATTTTATTCATTACTTGGTGAATGTAAGTGTATGACAGAGTGTAAATTTATTCATGAATCACAACGGAAGAAAGACTCTCAGAACTCGACACTGGTGAAAGTCCTGGAATCGTAGTATTACATGGATGGTCATACATATCTATAACTGTCTCGAAAGATTTCGAACATTTATTACACTTCACCGTTCCATAACCTCTTATAAGTCTACGATTGATATCATCAGTTTGATGACACCCCATATGTGTGATAAGTTCTTCCATAGTATTGAAGTTCTTACCACATAGGTCACATGAACATGGGTAAAGTATGTGAAAATTTCGACGGATTACCTTTTTCACGAGAAAGGGCCAAGGAAAACACATCTTACTTACCTAAGTGGTATAAAGTTTTAAGCAGATTTAAGTTTATGACCTGTATGCAATATATTGCCTTTGATTTTGAAACATCAGGATTACCAGTGGGTCGTAAACCCCTGACTCCTGGTACAATTAAACAGTATGACACGTGTCGTGCTGTATCCCTCTCAGCTGCAAGGTTCTCCTCCCGTGGTCGTTTGATGGATACGTTTGACGCTATTATCCAACCATTAGATTTTGAGATTGGTCAAGGTTCTATTGATGTTCATGGTATTACAAGAGAACGTGCTATGCGTGATGGTCGTCCATTTGCGGAAGTATTTGTCGACTTCATGAAGTTCATTGGTCCTCGTACGAGAACGTTTGTTGCGCATAACGCAAAGTTTGATACCAGTGTTCTGAAATCTGAGATGATTCGTAGGGGTATAAACCTGGGTCTCATCGAGGATTTCAACTTCCTTTGCACCCTTGAGATGTACAAAGAACGTTTTCTCACACCTATTAAGCTTGGAATTCTTTACAATGATATATTTGGTGAGGATTTTGAGAATGCTCACAATTCACTCGCTGACTGTATTGCGTGTGGTCGGGTGTATCCTTACCTTCTTGGTCATGAAAGAACTCTCAAGTCTATTGGTATCCCAAAAGTTATCATTGGTGCTTCATCTGTTGCGTCTGCGATTGGGGTTGGGTTTAAGAAGGTACCTGAACTTATCTCAGAGCTTTGGAAGAAGTACAGTCCTCAGACATTCGAAGGACAAACCAGGGATGACAAGGCTATTGAAGTCATTAATTCCAGTGAATCTGTCAAAAAGATTTTCGGAGACGCTGAAGGTTTCAAATCTGAGAACAGTACTGATGTAAACCAAAAGATTCGGGCACTTTACCACCAAATTGAGCACTCTGATTTGGAACCCAAGGATATGGTTGTGGCTAAAGACCATATTCGTAAGACCCTCTTCACGAACCATGGCACCCGAAACGAGGATAAGACGGCTAATACTGACAGTGCTCACCTGGTCGAAGATGATACATTCTACACACATGACATCTGCACGATTGAGGGTACATTGTACCAGATTGTGGGTCGGGTTGACAGGATTCAAATGAATGAGGATGGAACGAGAACCTTGGTTGAGATTAAGAACCGAGCGAATAAACTATTCGGGAGGGTTAGGGATTATGAGGCGATTCAGTGTCAAACCTACCTTCAGATGTTGGGAGACATTCAGTACTGTCGTTTGATTGAACAATTCAATGATGAGAAGAAGGGGTATCTCATCGAGAAGGATGACGAGAAGTGGACCAAAGAGATTATACCCAAGATTGAGAATTTCTGTGAGCACTTCCATAGCATGTTGAGTGAATCAGTTTAGAGTTTAGCATTTTAATTAAATAATGTGGAAAGATATCATTTTACACACCGTATCATCAGCTAGTTCTATGATTTTCAATTACTTTCAGACAAAACAGATGTGTGAAGATAATACAAATGACCTTATGGTTATGTCTCTTATAAATTTCGTTATGATTACGATGACAGTATGTATGATTGCACTCAAAAGTCCGATTAGAGTTGTAGATAATAGGATTGATTTGAAGTAATATAAAAAGATGGTGTAAATATATACTAAATGCCCCTTGTCCCGATTAAGTTGATGAGAAATGGGTTATCAAAGAATACCCTTCTAAATCTTAAGAACGAAACGAATGACATTGACACCGATGATTACCTTGAATCTAGGATAAACACGAATACTCGAGCGAAGAAACTCTTAGCTATTGAGGATGCATCTGAGATGGCAAAGTTGTACCTTCAAAAAACGGGTGTATTTGAGGCTATTACGCGGGACGTTAAGAAGGAAACTGGAGAGAATTTTACGTTTCAATGTAAAAGGACAAATGCTATGAAAGTCAAGAAGAAAACTGACATTGAGTACATCATGATGGAAATAAAATACAATAATACAACTGGACATTATGGGATGGCTAAAGTAAATCATAGAAACAAGACTGCAAAACTTTACGATTCTATGTCAAAGAATGAATCGGATTTCAAAAAACCTCTAAAGAAGGTATTGACGAATACATACAAACTATCCGTGTCTAAAAACACACTTCAACCAACGGGGGGGTTTGTGGCTGATTCGTTTGATGAGTTCAAAGAACCAAATTATTCTGGTGGAGTTCCCAAAAAGCTACTGGAGAAGGCCTTTGAGTTGTCTCAATACGACGAACTTTCCCAACATCACTTTTGTTATGTGGAATCACTCCTCGCTATGATGAGAGACCTGGGTCATGGTAGTGTTGGACCAGGAGACCCCAGGGACCGTCTTGCATTTGTGAAGGCTGTCATTTGGGGTATCCTTCATAAATATGTCCCTAAGACGAATAGGAGGTCGGCACAATGGAAGTATTTTGAAAAGAATTTCCCTTACATATTGGATACTAGGAAACCAGACGGTAAGCGTCTCCGAATGGTGAGGGGGTATGTCCAGGTGCCCCCACCCGATGGTGAAGTTAAGATGACTTTCCTAAAACTACCACTCCGCACTGATATTGATGACAGTTGGAGTTTGAAAAAAATTCTTGATTGGGCGGGGGATTGATAAACCTAAGTAAATATTAAAAGACTATAAAATAAGCAACATAAGATGGAGAAGCTCACGCATCTTATGCAACTTATAGATGACAACTCGAATGCTTTACCTGAGGGGGTATACCTCGATATGTGTAATGACATGAAAGGGGTTCACGACAATATGAAGGAGGTGGACGAACGAACAACTACATTCAGTCAGGTGCGATATGAGGAGATTGAATATGATTTACATAGATGCGTGAGTGTGATGGAAAAACTTAAGGTTCGCATGAAACGATATAAGCCTAGGGAGAGGATGTCCAATAAAATGAAGAAAGAAGCAATCATGGCATGGGCTGACCACATGAGACTTGATTCACTTCGAGAATATACTGAAGAAGCTTTACTTGAAAATACGAATATAACTGATGTGAAGTTTATATACAATTGGTATTTGAATATTTATAACGAACGGATTTATTACAAAAAGGAGGCTGCGGA
>Ga0222632_1001105_pt1 | contig 10980 bp, 18 predicted proteins | sample AntAcemetageno46_FD_179828 | JGI IMG/M metagenome (GOLD analysis project Ga0222632, IMG submission 179828) | Saline water microbial communities from Ace Lake, Antarctica - #46 | ecosystem: Environmental > Aquatic > Non-marine Saline and Alkaline > Saline | place: Antarctica: Ace Lake | collected...
GTGCTCGCCGCCTAAATCTGCTGCAGCACGTTACCCTTCCCTGACGTTTGTTTCATCATCCTGGCGATGAGAGAAGGTCCCATGAGGACGGCAAATATAATCAGGAGAATCATGAGAAGCCCCATGTCGTCCAGCCCACCCTTCGCCGTGGCTGTCTGGTTTGCCGTCGCCGATTCGGTGGCCTGGGCGATGATGTTGTTGACACAAGCGAACTTCTGGTTCAAGTTGTTGGTCGCGATACTACAATTGCCATCCGACTTAATCTCACCGATTTGGTACGACTCGTCTTGGATCTTCTGTACCGCGTCGGCGTCGCAGCGTGCCTGGATGTTCATGGTGATCTGCTGCTGCATTTCGGCGCTGTTCGACGCGGACGCGACACCCATGTTGCCAAGCCCATTCTGTGAGAAGGCGGTCTACATTGCTGCCGCCTTGGCTTGCGCAACGACGCTCGCCGAGTTGTTGCAGTTGACATCCTGCCACATATTATTCTCGCTAAAGGTCACATTGCCCTTGCAATCTACTACACCAATCTGCACCTTGTCTTGCTTGATGACCTGTGTCGCCCGCCCCGAGCATTGCTCGCTTACATCAATATCAATTCCTTCGCTAATGTAAACACTGTTCGAAGCAAAGGTGTTGCCCATGCCTTTGTTGCTCACATGTACCGTGCGAATCGGGTTGAGTGACCTCCAGACAAGCTTGATCCTGAAGTCGATATCATCTGCGAAGTGGTCTTACCACCACCATAATAGATCTGGTAGAAGTCATATACACCACGAAGCACACCCAGGGATCCCACCACGATTCCAACAATCGACAGGGTACGCACAAAACTAACATCAGACTTGACGTCGCCAGGGGCAGCCTCGTAGCACTTGTGCTAATTAGACCACTCCAACACGCGAAGCACCATTGACGCCAGGGTGATGACCAGAGCGCCCAAAACGACATTCGTGACAACTTCGATCTATGACATGATGGTTTTGTTTAGTTAGACTGTCCCACTAAAAATCAAAAACAACAATCGTTTTAGATGTCAACTTTCACCCTGTGCGCCGCTCGGGTCTGGCCATCCTTGAGTTTACCGTTGTATTGGTCGGTGGCAGCAGGGAGGAACTTGCCCAGGTAAAACTCTCGCAGCTTTGGCTTGAGCTGCTTCAAGAAGTACTCCCTGTCAAACGGCAGTCGAGAAATAAACATGCCATTGGGCTGCCACACCACAAAGTCGCACTCGCTGATCTCAAACAGATCTTCCAGCTCGTCGCGATCCTTCCTGCGCTCGTCCTCCTGCCAGAGGCACCCCATAATGCCTTGGATCTGCGCGTAGTACTCGGGCTTGCACCCGCCTGGCCCCTGTCCCTGGTACGGATGCCGACCATCGAACCTGTGGCGATAATACGGGCACTTGATCTCCAGCAGGCGGCGCTTCATCTTCCCCGTCACTGGATCCGTATATGTCACAATGCCGTCGGGGCTCACACCCATCCACGGAGAACTGGGAAACACCATCAGGCCACGCTCCTCCACAGCCAGCCGAGCGCTCAGGGGATCTTTCCCCAGCTCGATGCACTTGCGCTGCAGACCATCCAGCGCCCAACGGTGATAATCCTCGCAGGCGCAGGGCTCCTGCATGGTCCCCCAGGTGCACGCGGCGTTGCCGTGGAACGTCTCCCACAGCTTCTCGGACAGGGCCTGGGACGGCGTTGCAAACTTGCTCACTCCCATGAATGTACCGTACTGAGAGGCGGTGATTCGGTACTTGCGCGCCGCGAGCCACTCCGTCGAGCGCTGTGGGAACGACACGATTTTCTTGCACCCCTCGTCAGTCACGCTGACGAACTTGTTGAAGAACTGCTTCGTTGTCAGAGGAGGGACCACCGAGTGAGCACCAGACTCGAGGTCGGACAGAGCAACGCGCGCATCTCCCAGCAGCACCGTGGTCCTAGCAGACTCTGACGGCACTGTCTCAGCAAGAGCTCGCGCGTTGGGTGTGACACCGTGGTGCCTATCGGCGGTGGTTACGATGAGGGTTTCCACTCCTTTCTCCAAGCTTGGGGGATCGTTCATGAATATTGGGTTGTCCAGGGGTTTCTTGTCGCCGCCGAAATTGGGTCGCTTTGCATCAGGTATATCCTCGCTAAAGGCATCTTCTCGGCTGCGCTTCGCTTGACGCTGCAGCAGCTTTAAATCAAACGAGGACGCGACTGCAAAGTCTTCCATGATATAGCTTAGTTTGTTCCCATGCGTCCATTTTACGCAGGAGCAACTCGTGTCGCGCCGCCAGAAATATTCCTTGCACGAACACAAAAAGCGGGCCAAAATGACCAACACGGCAATGATGCAGGAGGGTGACTTCAATGGGATCGAGAACAACTTGCTCGGACCAACGAGTGAATGGGTTGCGATGAAAATGAATCAAAACTGGCACGACGCGCAAGCAGACGTGATGGCAATCATCCAGACGCTCTGCCTGCTCATCGCAGTTGCGGGGCAGGCAATGGGGGGCTTCGGCGGCCTCCTCGTGTTTGTGCCCGCCGCCATTGCTTGGAGGCTTGCCGAAAATGTCGCGGTTCATCAGCAGATCATTCACAGCGAATCCTACACGAATAGAAACGTTCGGATGAACGTGTTTGATTTTTAGATTCGGTTCGCGTGGTCTATTGTGCTGGCCGAATCCTTCGTGATGGCGCTGCGGTGCTCACCCCTGATGCTCTGCCTTGGCATCATCGTCCTGATTGGGGTTGGGCAAGACTCGTCGATCTTCCGCGTGAGTGGGATTTCAATCGCGTGGTTTCTGAGCACCATCCTTGTCAAGCTGTTCGGCGCATCATGGCTGGCAGGGGCTCTGATCATTCTCAGCATGTTTGGAGCATTTGTGTTTCACTGCTCAAGACCCTGTCAGGAATGGGTGGAGCACTTTTTGGCGGGCACCTATCTGAATCCTTAGGCACGTCATCTACAAAGACTTGCGGAAGAAGATGGAGGAGACGCCTCGAATCCAAATGTGGCCATCCGAGAACACGAAGACTGAGAAACTGGGGAACGGCATCATCACGGAGCTTGTCACTGTCGACCCAGTGGGCGGCACAATGAAAGCAAGAGGAAGGTCGCTCCCCTTGACCAACATCGACACCAACTCCCTTGCAGCCCTGTCGACGACGGCGCGGTCCAAGCTCGGTGTCTCGCAGCTCCTGCGCATGTGGAAAGTGTAGCGCAAGGAGCTTTGCACCATGTTGATTGGATCTGGAAGTTACGGGTCGGCATTTCGCGTCTGTAAGGACAAGATTGGGTGCAAGCAGTGCATCGTGCTCAAAACGGGGGACATCGAAGCTGACGAAATCCGAGCCACCAAGGCTGTGACGGACGTCATGGCAGGCGTCAGTCCCCACTTTGTCAAGTTCAAGGGAGGTGTCGTGAACAAGGGCAAATCGTTCCTGTTCTTGGAGTATGCGCCACCCATCGTTCCCGCAAACCCAGGTCGGTCTGGGGTTGGTACGTTTCAGGGTGTGCTCAGCCGAGGCAACGACTTTGGGATCGGGTCAGACATGATCCGCCAAATGATCTTCCAGACATGCTACAGCCTAATCGCATTGACGCCAGTTGCCAGGCACAACGACATCAAAGCTGCCAACATAGCTGTCTGCCCCTGGGACATGAAATCGTCCGTGACATATCAAGCGTCGCCCGATCTGCGCTTCCGACTCAAGAACCCCAAAGTAAACGTGCGTATTGTCGACTTTGGTCTCCTGGATGGTCCAACACAAGCATTCCAGAACGACGATATCATGGATTCGTGGTCCGACTACTGCTCGAAAGGCGCAGGGCAAAGGCAGGACCAGCTTATATAGGCAGGCATTGGGCATTTTGCTAATAAGTGGTACGATCTGCACTTTTTCATCACGTCGACAGCGCGTGACCTCCGCACGAACAGGGACGATCTGGACGAGATGTTTCTCGCAGAGGTGGAGCAGCTTGCAGCAAACATTTTTGGCACATTCGTTTCGCGGGGTACAAGGGCGTCATTCTACCGACTGACAATCAAAGACCAGCAGGACATCATGGTTGATCCCGAGATGAGGGAAAAATGTCCCCTGGACGTGCTGCGACACCCATTCTTCGACAGCTTCGTGGACCGAAAAACGACAGGAAAGGCAGACTTTACAATTCCCCACAAGTGGCAGAAGACAATTCAAACACGGGCTTCTGATGTCAGCAAAACGATGTGCTTGCGAAAATGAGCACGAGACTCGATTTCTCACACTTTTCCATATGTTCAAACAATCGCAACTCAAATCCCCCACAAAACAAGCAGCGGTATGGAAGCCCAGACAACGCTGTCCAAGGGCAAGGTCGTGCGTCCTTCTCACAAGAAAGACGAGGGCGTCCCCATTTACCTGTCCTCCGAGTGGCACCTGAACCGCGACGGGACCACGCGTGCCCTAGAGCTCGAAATCATCCAAGCAGTAGATGTTGCGTCTTGGTTCGTTCTCAACGTTGATCAATGTTGTTGGGCGCAAAGTATGCTGGCGCTTGGCTGTCGTGCACTGCCTCGAGAGGATGGAAGAAGGCAACCCAAATTCCATTGTGATTCAGAGTTTTGACATTGGGGTGCGCCATTTGGGGATGGCCATAGTGCGGATGACCTCTGCCCCCCTCACCGAGCGCGGCGCGAAGCTCGAAGTGCTTGCTTGGCGATGCTTGGATTGTTGTGCTGCAGCAGGAGTTGGTGACATCGATGTGAACAAGAGCACGAATGAATCGATCTTGGACATGTGCTCTCTTGCCTGGGCTCGCTTGCTTCCGTCGATGATCCCAACCGACTTACCTGTTCCTGACTTTATTTTTCTCGAGAGCTAGCCGCGAGTCAATGCCAAGATGAACAACGTGTACATGGTCCTCAAGTCATTCTTGCGTGGACGTTGGGACGATCGTGGCGTCAGCCCTGAATTCCGCAGAGTCAGTGGAGGGCGCAAGCTGGCCGAGGCAGACTTTGGCGACTTCTTCGAGACATCCAACCTGTCCAAGGCTCGCGACAAGGGGCGAAAGCGGACGTCTCAGGAAAAGCGACAAGATTTGGGTCGAAAGTACCGCGAAAACAAGAAGCATGCCAAGGCGTTTACTCCAATTCTTCTGCGCGAGGTGTGCGCGGACGGAGACAAGCATGCTGCCTGGTTCGAGGCACAAGGGTTCAAGCGAGACGATTTAGCGGATGCCATTCTGCAGGCTTACTATGCGGGCAAGCCGTTCTTGACTGCTGGCAAGAAGACTGGTGGAATCAGGGGATTAAAGCTCAAGGCTTCTTCCAAGCCCGCGCACAAGAAAAAGCAGACGAGGGACGCATTTGCATCAGAGGTGGACGACGCAATGTTTGGAGACATGTTTTCGGAGGAAGAATTGGAGAGCAAGCGGCTTGGACCATTTCTCAAAAAGTTGCGAGTCGGTGCGGTCGCAGCAGGAAAGCCTGGGGGTGATTGAGCTGTAAAGTTGTATCATGTAGATTCACAAATTCATGAGCGAATTCAGTGATGCGAGCACATCTGGAGATAGGTCCCCTACCACGGCGGAGATGGCATACGTCCGCGTGCTTGCAAATCCGAACGTGATCGATTCCTCGCGGTTGGGCAACGGAAAGCTCCACCGATCTGATTTGCCCAGCCTGGACGGCCGCGAAACGATCCACGCTCAACCGCCAAGCAAGCCCCTGACAACCATCGAGGAAACCGAAGTCGGCGACGATGAGGAGGAAGAGGAACAGATGGTCAATGATTTTGTCACGATGCAGCCTAAACCCAACATGCAGCAAGATGCCAGCGCGTTCCCATTTGACCAAAAGGCATCTGCCGCGCCACCACCGTAGCCTGCAGAGCCCGATTTTGGAGAAAGTGTGAGCCAGGCATTTGGTGGTGGGTCTTACGCGCACGCCAGGCCTGCGACGACCATTCCCGAAGAGTCACTGTCGGGAAGCGATGCATTCAGCGCGGCCTTTAATGGTGCCATCGGTGCGGGCCAGGCAGGGGTTCAGGCTTCCATGGACCCGCCTCAGCTCGCGCAGCCTCCTCCCAATGCACCCCGTGCCTACAAGCCCAAGAGCCTGTATGGAGCGGATGTGACCGCGCAGGATGAAAACATGGACGAAAAGGTTAAGTACGAGAAGCAGCAGGCCATCGAAGACCTTACTCAGATGGGTGTAACCCACAATTTTACACTCGACAGCAAGCTAGAAGACATTGAGTTTGCGCGTGGATTCAACATCCGCAGGCAGACAATGCGCGCCAACGTCAACCTGGGAAAGACCCTGGTGCTCAAGGGGGGTGCCGCGCTGCTCGAGTTCGGGAACCGCAAGTTTTTGGGCGATGCACTCCCCATCAAGGGCCTGCGCAAAGCGGTGGCAGAAGAGGTAAACAAGGGCGTGTTTGACGGCCCATTAGAGAGGTACTGTGCCAAGCATTTCCGCAGTGGTAGGATGGAGCCAGAGAGTGAGCTCTTGTGGGGATTGGGTGGGGTCGTCGGGAGCCTCGTGCTTACCAACCTCATGGGCGACGCTAGCAAAGGGCTCTTGGGAGGGCCCTCGTCCTCGGGAGCCGCCGACGCAGCGCAAAAAGATGCTTCTCTGCGCGGTGACACTGCAACGCCCCAAGCGCAGAGCCAGGGCGCAGACATGCCCGCCGCGCAAACCATGGCGGCGCCAGATGATCTCAATGGTGTGGCATCCACACCTTTCGAACGGCCCCAGAAGCTCCCAGCTTCTTCAGCGGCAGCGGCGGTACCCAGCAAACATGCAACCGAAGCAAAGAGAAATGCCGATGCCGATGCCGATGCCGCTGACGCTGACGCAAACGCAAAGCAAATGGCCCTTGCGCAGCAGATGCAGACCATTAGCCAGCAGCTCTCGCAAAAGGAGCAGGGTCTACGCGTGTATGAAAGCAGGCTTGATGAGCGCAGGCGGGCGAGTCAGTTGGAACACGAGCGGAGAGAATTGGAATTTACAGAGCGAATTCGTGCTGCAGAGAGGCAATTCAATGAAAGGGCCACCAAGCTGGCCGAAGCCGAGACCATGCTGCGGCAGCGTGCCATGCAGACGCAGCGGCCTCGGGAGCCACCATCTCCAACCTCGCAGGCACCATCCCAGGTTCAGGAGAGAACAGTCGTGTTGCAGCCACCGTTCCAGAGGCGCAAGAGGCGCAGGCAGGAACAGGCGTCGCCCGCCGTCGAATCAAAGAGCCAGGCAGACTCGGATTCCGAAAGTGCTCAGGGATCGGTGGACTGTGCCGCGACGGCGGAAACGGAGGAGGAAGACGAAAATGAGACAACACCCCCACAGGCACCTTCATCCGTTCGGTCCCGTCGCTCCACAAAGTCTTCTTCAGGCAAGCCCAGGGAAGCCGACATGACTCTCGAAATTTAAGCGTGTGCGGCGCGCCGCAGCACGTTCGTTCTTAGGGCCACGAGCTTTGCCTGATTTAACTGCTATACGAACGGGTGTCTAGTTTGCGAATGCATGAATGCCTCGAGAAGCTTTAGCCTTTCAATGCGAACTCTGTTTTTTGTGTCTTCCGAGTTTGCCTCCCTGTGTTGCAGAATCGCACCAATCATGGTGTCAGCCAATCGGGTTACAACTCCTTCACAAAAGTCTTTGCGCAAATCTAGTGATCTTTGAAAACTGTCAGTCATTCTTTGTGTGTACGAATCTACAAACAATAACACTTCAAATTGGATGGAAAACATGAACGCAAAAGTCCCGCCTGGATGGGATCCACCCAACGAGCGGTCAGACCAGTGGCACCACGTAAAAACGGGGTTGCGCACTAAACAAAGGCCTCCTCCAATTCAGTCGGCCATGGAAACGGTGTCATTGCTTCACCCCCAGCTCCTAAGGCTGGGAAAATACACTGCAGTGAAGCTTCTTGCGTGCCACGACGGCAAAGTCGTGTCCATTTGGGAAACAAGCGAGAACCCACGCCCGTGTGATTGGAGGCCAGCCGTCGCCAAGTGCGCTATGCTCGCAGATGCAGCGAAAGGGGTTGTTGAGCCAAGCAAGAGTGGATCGCGGTTTGATGTGGTTGTGTGCGCGGGAAAGGTATCTGAATCTTGCTTTGAAAATCTGAGCAAAGCTCTGCACATTTTCCGAGCGCTCTCCAATCGCACCAAGCGAGCTGTCATTCTTATCGCATTCTCCGCCGAGGCTGTCGCGGCTCATATGCGAAGCGAAGCGGGCATCTGTGCGGACACGAGAACATCCATCAGCGTCCCAAAAGGAGCGAGCATTTGGACGCCAAGTTTGCCCCCACTCGCGTGCAACTTCGCATGCGATGTCTCCGACAAGCGCGTGTTCGCGACGAGCGATGTCCTCGTGTCCGAGCTCGCGCGCATGTCTGGCATGCAGGTCATGGCACACATGCCCTTATCAGATTGTGTCATGGAAAGTGGGATGGGTGCACAAACGACACTAACACCAGTTGTTCGGGAGCTGCGTCGAGATGTCAGATCTAAACAGTGGTTGAACGACGCATTATCTGCAGATTTGCAAGATTGGGAGTTCTTGTCCTTGCTCCGATGTCACAAAATGGTCTTGGCAGACGACGCGGTCGCCACGACAGTCCCGATGCAAATCTGGGGGGCCGAACGGGGTCCAACAGTCAGCATTCCTCCTGGACCTGGGGCATTACTCACTTGGGTGAGGCCAACTGGAAAAAGTTGATACTCGGTCTCACACAAACCAAACAAACAAAAGCAAGTTGCATCATGCCAACCATCCACAAGAACAGCTCGTCGCATAATACATTTTCGGGAATGGACGACTCGACCCCAGGCGTTCGGCCCACGAGCTCGAAGGCGAACAGCAGGGAAATGAGCAGCGATCGAGATGCGATGATGGTGCCACCACAGCAGCCCTCGGGGCCACCCGTGTCTGGCAGGGTTGGCATTGGTATGGACGGTGGCAGTGGGAGTGGGAGTGAACCCGCTCCAGCTCGCCCTTAGCGGATCGACGACTCGCGGATTGCTCGCAGTGAGTCAAACACTGCCCCCGAGATCCCCATGAGGGAAGCATTCCTCAGGCAAAGGAAGCATGCCGAGCGTGCCGTGGCAATTGCCAAGCATGAGCGTGCGCAGAGACTGTCGGCAGAACGAGAGCTTGAGGATGAAAAAACAAAGAAGTCAAAGGGTTTGAGTGGAACAACACTAGCTATTATTGTCATTGTGTCAATCATGGCTCTCGGAGCAGTTTCCTACATCCTATACCAGAAATACTCAGGTGTCAGCACAGGCGGAAGCAGCGGGTCGACGTCTTCATCGAGCCGTCCTTTGCTTGGGGGCAGCTAGCCAATCGGGCGCCCGCATTCTGGCATCTTAGGTCTTTGAAGAGGGGCTAACCAGAAAAGCAGCCAGGCTGGGCCTCTTTTTGCGGCGTCTCGTATTTTTTGGGGCTGAAGCAGGATCGGCTGCTTTTGCTTTTGCTTTTGCCTTGGGCTTGGGCTTGGCTTCCACGATAGGTTCTCCCTCGCGTTCTTCTTCTGTTTTCTCAATCTCCCCCTTTCTTCTGCGCTTCTTCACAGGTTCTCCCTTAATCGTAGCTTCGGTCTCCGTCTTGGTTTTAGCATCGGCTTCAACAATCCCTGGGTCTGCAGGTGGTTTGCTCTTTTTTTCCGTGAGGCGCTTGGCGATGAAATTCAAGATAAGTGGAGGTTTTTGGTTGCTCTTTCTGGCCGATATAGTCGAGTGCTTGCGGTGGGTTGGTCGTTTTAGGTTGGTTGTCTCTTGGTCCAGTGCGTCGTGGATTTTAGTCACCCCACCAGCGTCTTCTTCCTTGCGTCGCTAAATCTCGAGCACCCATGCGTGAGGAACCATGGGTGTCTCTCTGAGGATAATACTGGTGGCCGCTCGGATCTGCTTGTCAGGGTCTCTCCCGTAGAAAATCACCCTGTCTTCTGCCTTGTTTAGATCTAAACCACCAACCTAATAGATGGACAAGATCTGCATGGGAAGCGCAGGGCGAATCTCCTCGATTTTAACTTGAAACCAATCAAGGAGGAGTTGGGTGGCGCAAGACACCTACCTCTGCGTCACCTTCTGGCTAAACAAGTACCCAAGCACGCACTCGGGCTCGCATGCTGGGCCGTGCACCCTGTACTTGCCAGTATACTAATCGTAGAACAAGGCGATCGGGTACCCGACTTTGCCACCCGCTTCGCGCTGACAGTGGATGCATCGGATGCCCTACGGGATCGTGAGCTGCCAATCCGCGCGGTCTCGGATATACAGCGGCGAAATGTTGGCAATTCCCATCACGGCGCGGTAGAGGCGGTCACTTCGTGCACGAGGTGCCGCATTGCCAATCGTTGCTACATTCGCTTCGTTGAATTCAGGCAACAGTTTTCCAAATAAGGATGCCATCTGCTTTGCATCTTCCATGCTTCAGCACGCAAAATGCGCAATGCTTTGATCTGCACCACCACGTAAAAGAACATTGTTTTGGTCGGTTCTCAACCAAACCTCGCATCACTCTGCTCAGATGGTGTCTCTGCATCCAAATGGCGTTACAATCAGTGCATCCCATTCTTTTGCATGGTACGAGCGAAACGGGTGGGAACATGAGCTGGAAGGCGTGAGATATCAAGTCGTGAAACACTTTGATAATTTGCGTGCAGTGCTTCAGGATCTGCCGCGTGGCGATGAAAGGCGTTTGGTCACAACGTTTGTTGGCGACATGAGAAACGTGTTTAGGCATTGTACTTTTAATCCCGATGTTAGCGCTTGGGACGTAGCCAATGTGACGGACATGATGTGGATGTTTCGTGGTGCTGTGGCCTTCAATGGCGACTTGAGCGCTTGGAACGTTGCCAAGGTCACAAACATGAGGGGCATGTTTAATGGTGCTTCAGCCTTCAATGGCGATTTGAGCGCTTGGAACGTCGCCAATGTGACGGACATGATGTGGATGTTTTGGGGTGCATCCGCCTTCAATGGCGATTTGAGCGC
>Ga0222632_1001108_pt1 | contig 10963 bp, 15 predicted proteins | sample AntAcemetageno46_FD_179828 | JGI IMG/M metagenome (GOLD analysis project Ga0222632, IMG submission 179828) | Saline water microbial communities from Ace Lake, Antarctica - #46 | ecosystem: Environmental > Aquatic > Non-marine Saline and Alkaline > Saline | place: Antarctica: Ace Lake | collected...
CCGGAGTAGTGCTCGGAATTTAGCGCGGGACAAGTAGTCACCTGTGCAATCATTGCAACGTGCTTTTTCTCTCTGCCATCCGCCCGCGCCATTGGCTAAAAAACCTCCTAGTCCTCGTGGCCCCTCTTGGAGCGGGGGCACTCACCCCGGGCCATGCTTTGGCGATTGGGGGCGCCTTTGGGGCGCTATCGCTCACAGCATCGGCGATGTACCTCGTTAACGACGTTTGGGACAAAGATAAGGATCGCCTGCACCCGGCCAAACGGCACCGCGCGATAGCGTCAGGACGTCTGTCACCTCGGGTCGCCCTCGTATCTGCCGGAGCGCTTCTCGTCCCTGCTGGCATCGTCAGTTGGGCGGTGTCACCAGCCTTTTTTGCGATCGTTGGCGCGTATTTCGTTGCCGCAATGCTTTACTCCTTCTGGCTCAAGACGGCCCCGGCTATCGATATCGTGATGCTCGCCGGTTTCTTCGTCCTCCGCATCGTAGGTGGCGGAATTGCTGTTCAGGTTGACGTCTCTAGCTGGTTGCTCGCAACAAGTTTTTTTGTGTTCCTCAGTATTGCGGCTGCCAAAAGAGTGATTGAGTTGCAGGTGATGGAGCCTTCCCTCGACGGCGGCCCTGTCGGAGGGCGAGGTTATGTGTCTTCTGACCGGGATGTAGTTCTGGCTGCCGGTGTCGGCGCGGGGATTGCTTCCACGCTGCTGCTAGGTCTCTTCGTTGAGAGTGGAGCGGCCTCTCTTAGCCTTCAGGCTCCGCAACTCTTGTGGCTGTCGATACCCGTGTGGGTATATTGGGTTCTTAGGTTTTGGCTGATTGTTTCTCGAGGCAAAGTGGGCCACGATCCGGTCGAGTTTGTACTCAAAGATTGGGTTAGCTATCTGACTGTGACGGTAATGGTGCTTTTAGTGTACGTCGCGCAGGGAGGGTGAAAAATGAGCACCGTATTTGTTACCGGTGGGGCTGGTTTTTTGGGCATCAATCTGATTCGAAAGCTCTGTATGGAAGGACACAGCGTTGTGTCTTACGACCTTCAGGAGTTCGATTACCCCGAGCGCACCCACGTGAAACATGTCCTGGGAGATATTCGAGATCAGTCTTCGGTGAACAATGCCATGAAAGGCGCGGATGCGGTTGTTCACGCAGCCGCTGCGCTGCCTCTCAACAGTGACTCCGACATTGAGACCGTTGATATCGATGGAACGAGAAATGTTATCCACGCCGCCAGTGAGCTGGGGATCAGACGATTCATTCACATCAGCTCCACGGCCGTATATGGAGTGCCAACATCGGGTGGAATGACAGAAGAATCTCCGATGGTGGGCGTCGGGCCTTATGGCAAGGCGAAAATTGCTGCCGAAGAAATCGTGGCCTCGTTTCGCGATCAAATGGCAGTCACCATCATCCGGCCTAAGTCCTTCATCGGGCCCGAGAGGCTGGGAGTGTTTTCTCTGCTCTATGACTGGGCATCCACGGGTCACCACTTCCCCATACCGGGAAACGGCCATAACCTCTATCAATATCTTGATGTTGAGGATCTCTGCGAAGCGCTTTACCTCTGTCTTACCGTTCCTCCAAAAGTGGCCAATGACACCTTTAACGTCGGCGCGCTCGAGTTTGGAACTTTCCGCTCTGATTTTCAGGCTGTGCTCGACCGGGCAGGTTTCGGCAAAAAGGTCCGGAGTTTACCCGTTGCACCGGTGATTGGAGCGCTTCGCGCCCTGGACAAAATGGGATGGTCTCCGCTGTATCCGTGGGTCTATGAGACAGCGGTCAAGGATAGTTTTGTGTCTATCGAGCGCGCAATGAGTCGGTTGAATTGGACTCCTCGCTTCAGCAACGAAGAAGCATTGATTCGAAATTATGACTGGTATGTCCTCCACAAGAGTGAGTTTGACAAGCAAAGCGGGACAACGCACCGAGTTCCCTGGAAGCAGGGCGCCCTGGGCCTTGCGAAAGTTTTTTTTAGGTAGACGCGGTGTTAACGCTCGCCCTCGCTCCGCGGTTCCAATTTCTCGGGTTTGTCGTTGCCGGTGGGTTAGCCACCGTGGTCAATTACGGGATTTATCTTTTCCTGATGGGCAATGATGCTCCCTACCTGCTGGCAGCCAGCGTGGGGTATGTCAGTGGGATTGTGGTCAGCTTTTCTCTCAATCGCCTTGTAGTTTATAGGTCGACTGCGGCTATGGGTTCGCAGTTTGCGCGCTATGTGGGCGCCTACCTGCTCGCATTAGGTGTGCAGCTCGCCCTTCTGGAAGTGCTCGTGAGGGTAGGGCTTGATCCGTTGTGGGGGAACGCTTTCGCGATCACCGTTATCGTTGTCATGAATTTCTTTGTGGTTCGTCGATTTGTGTTCACGCCTCAGCGATGATGTGAGGGCGTCGAAGGCTGGGGATAACTGGCCTGCTCTGGTTTCAGACCTCGCCACGATTAGAGCATGAGACCTCACTCGACCTTAGCCACTGAGATTGCCCAGAGAATTCGCGCCCGCCTAGCCTTGGGAACTAGCGATATTCACGCCGCCACAAGGCAGGAGATGAATCTAGAAGCGACTGCCGGGGGCGAAATAGATCCCAGTCTTGAGGTGCGGGTGGCCATTGAGCTCCATGGCTTTGGAGTCATTCAACCTTTTTTGGATGACCCTTCCATCGAAGAGCTGTGGATCAATGGGCCTGATTCTGTGTTTGTTGCCACGGCGGGGGTGAGCAGAAAAGTCGATGTTGTTCTGTCTGGCGTAGAGACCCGGCGCCTCGTCGAACGCATGCTTCGTCACACAGGGCGGCGGGTCGATATGTCGCAACCCTTCGTGGATGCTTCTTTGCCCGATGGGTCCCGGCTCCACGTGGTTATCCCGGACATCACCAAAAAACACTGGTCGATAAATATTCGCAAATTCTCTGCGGGTCTGCGGGATCTCGCTGACCTGGTGGACGCCGAGGCACTCAGCCTGCAAGCAGCTCACTTTCTTCGAGGACTCGTCAAAGAGGGCAAAAGCATTCTTGTTTCTGGCGCGACACAGGCGGGCAAGACAACATTCCTGGCGGCACTGCTCGCCGCCGTTCCGGACTCGGAGCGGGTTATCTCTGTGGAGGAGACGTTTGAGCTGCAATTGCCTCGCAGCGATCATGTGGGGATGCAATGCCGTGGCCCCAACCTCGAAGGCAATGGTGAAGTATCTCTTCGCCGGCTCGTCAAAGAGGCCTTGCGTATGCGCCCGGATCGCATCGTGGTGGGGGAAGTGCGAGAAGCGGAGGCTTTGGATTTGCTGATTGCGCTGAATTCTGGGCTCCCGGGAATGTGCTCCCTCCACGCTAAAAGTGCCCGACACGCTCTGGTCAAGATTTCGACGCTGCCGTTACTGGCCGGGCGCAATATTGACCACAGTTTCATTCTGCCCACGGTGGCAGGAACCATCGATGCGGTTGTTCACGTGGAGCGAGGAAGCGACGGGATAAGGCGGGTGAGGGAAATCATTCACCCGACGGGGGGCGTGAAGGGGGGACTCATCGAAGCGGTGACCAGCTTTGACTGGCGCGGGGGAGTGCTCGCTCGGGTGGAAGGAAGCTAGTGGATAGCGCGGCATTGCTGGTGGGCCTAGGACTGGGGGTGGGAGTGTGGCTTGTGGGGGAGGGTTTTCTCGGCGCACCGCCAGCATCAGAGAACGTTCGGCCTCGCCGCCGGCAATTCCGGGCCCTCGTGAAAGTGCGGGCGTTGCTGGTGGAAGCAGGCCATCCCCGCATTGATCCTCTCCTGTTCCTGCTCACCGGCGTGCTGGTGGCGCTCGGTGTGGGAATCGCCGTTTCCTTTCTGATTCCTATTCCCGTGCTCTCGGTACTCGCCGGCGTGGGGATGGTGGGTGGCGCACTCGGGTATGTCGCCAAGCAACGTGATGCTCGCTACCAGAGACTCCAACAAGCCTGGCCGGGGCTCATTGATCATGTGAGAGCAGGAATCCGGTCCGGTTCCGATGTAACGATGGCGATTATCGCGCTGCCCGATTCTTTGCCCCCGGATATCGTGAAGCCGGTGGCCGAGTTTCGGGCCGACATTCGGCGGGGAATGGATACGGATACGGCTTTGGGCGAGCTAGCTCAGCGCTTTGCCAACCCCGTGGGGGACCGCATTTGCGAAGTCCTGCGCATGGCTCACGAGGTGGGGGGCACTGATTTGCCGGGGGTTCTCCTCCAGCTTCAACACAGTGTGCGGGCCGACATCGCGGTAAGACAGGATGCACAAGCAGCCCAGTCGTGGATTCGCTCGACGGCACTGCTGGCTCTTGCAGCGCCGTGGATTGTGTTGGTGGTTATCGGGACGAGAGAGCAAACAGTGGCGGCCTACCAAACCCTTGAGGGCACACTCATCCTGATGGTCGGTGCGCTTGTCAGTGTGGTGGCGTATCGAATGATGAGGAGTTTGGGCGAGCTTCCGCCCGCCACCCGGTGGCTCGCGTGAGCTCAGAAACGCTGGGTGTGGGCCTCGCGCTCGGGGTCGGTCTGTGGAGCGTGGTCAGTGCGGTGTGGGCACGTGCGGGCAAAAAAACACTGGCCGAACGTATTGCCCCGTATCTGCGTGATGTGTCGTCTACCGCCAGAGAGATCACGCGTCCACTGGTAGCGGACCCCCTGGTTATTGCAGGGTATGTTCTCACTCCCACCGCGCGATCATGGGTCACCCGCGTAGACCGCGTGCTCGGGGGAAGCGAGACCCAGCGCGTGACGTTCCTCGCAGCGGGTCGACACGAGAACTTTGTGGCTTTTCGCCACCACCGCGCCCTCCGCGCGATGATCAGTGCTGGTGGGGGAAGCGTGGCCGGCGCGCTTGCGGCCGGGGTTGCCCCGTGGGGGGTGTTCGCGAGCGCGGCTCTGGGTGCGGTGGTGGGTGGCGTTGTGCCGATTGGCGTCATCGACTACCACCTGAGAAAGCGAGCGCGGGTTCGTGCTGAGCGAGTGAGCGAAGAGTTTCCGACCGTGATTGAACTCCTAGGCCTAGCCCTGGCAGCGGGGGATTCACTCCCGCGGGCGTTGACGCGCGTCTCACGTAAAGCCCACGGGGAGTTGGGGAAAGAATGGGCCAGAGTGATGACACAAGTTGATTTGGGGGCTCCCTTGGCGGAGACCTTGAGAGCTTCCGCACAGCGGGTGGCCAGTGATCGTGTGGTCGCTTTCGTCGAACACTTAGCTCAAGCCTTGGAAAGAGGAGCGCCGCTGGCAGAGGTTGTGGCAGCTCACAGTGTGGATGCAAGAGCCGATTATTCGAGAGGGCTTGTGGAAAAAGCAGGCAAAGCGGAGGTGCGGATGTTGGTGCCCATGGTTCTTCTGATCTTGCCGGTGACAGTGATTTTTGCGGTGTATCCCGGCATCGAAGCCCTGCAATTCGAGTTTTAGGGAGCTCGTGGGGCTCCAGCAAGCAGGGCCGCGCGGCCTAAACCTAGCCTGTCACCAAACCGTGCACTAGTCCCATGAGGACCTTTTGGGGAATTGCTCTGAGGCATGGGGTTTTTTGGGGACCCTTCTAAATAGCCAGCAGAGCCTTTATCTTGGCCCTGGCGTGCTTCAGAACATCGAGGGATACTTCGGCTTTTCTTGTGGCCTTGCCGGCTTTCCAGTCAAGGGACTTCAGCTGATCCGAGAGCACGGCGTTGGGAGTGCCGTCAACATCGGTCAAGACTTCGAACGGGTAGCCCTTGATTCGTGTGGTCATCGGGCAACACACCATGAGACCCGACTTTCGGTTGTAGGAGGCTGGACTGATAACGAGGGCTGGTCGATGCCCGGCTTGCTCGTGCCCTGCTTGGGGATCACACTCCAGCCACACCACGTCCCCTGCTTCCGGAACGTAAGCCTGGCGCGCCACTACAAGGCTTCTTTGCCGACCGGTCCGCCAAATACGATCTCCGCGTGGGTATTCTCTGGGCTAATACCGGCAACAAGTTTTTCGAGGTTGAACTCCAAGGTCTCGGCCGGCTCGATCACTATGCGCCCCCGAGTAACCGTGATGTTTACCTGCTGGTGGAGGCTGAACTCAGAGTCTTTCATGACCGCAGCGGGAAGTCGAAGAGCGGGGCTGTCCCCCCACTTACTAATGACCGCTTTCATGTGTGACCGTTCCAAAGATGACTGTGTCTACATTGTGGATACCACACACTATTGCGGTCAATTCCGACACATCAAGTCTGCCGTGAAACGTTCGATACCTTCTGGACTCTCTGCACCCCGCCCGGAACGCTTAATACGATCAGTCCCATCTTTATTCCGGTGGCTCCAACCCCTAGGGAGCCACCCAGTCCGACGGCTTGTGAAGGATTGGCGGTGTGCTCACAGTCGGCTTCTCACAGGTTCATGGTGGCACTGTGATGAGCCCTCGCTTGATCACGCGACACTTCAGGCCCCCCACAAGAGTGTTTGGTGGGATCCTCGAGAGTGGGTCTGTGGAGAGACTCCGCGGCCATCGGGAACGACTGGCTAGCGTTGCGCCATGAGGACAGACCGCATCATCCACACCACCATCGATTCTTCCAGAGCCGGCGAGCGTGGTGACGTTCCCGGCTGGCCTGTTATTGGATTGGGCGTATGACAGCTTTTCTGCCAACTGCGGGTTTCTAACGATGCGGTTTCGCCTACCCCCGCGATTGCGGTTGCGGACACTCTGGTGAACACAAAAAGGTCTTGTTACACCGCATATAAATTGCTAATATTATTACAGTAAATACGACTCTATTACGGAATTTAATCAGTTTTACACCGCATACAACTTGTAAGGAATAGGCATGATTAGCACGAAGACGCGTATTGCGCGATCGCTGGGTATTTCGAAGAAAAAGACAGTGTTTCTTCGTCCCGATTTTGAATCGTTCGGCACCTCAACCCGGGTAACTCGAGCCCTGCAAGAGTTGATTACTGAGGGGCGCATTATTCGTGTGGGGCGGGGAATATACGTCAAGGCACGACCAAGCAGTGTCACCGGGAACCCGGTTCCTGTTGAGACCCTCGAGACTGTCGCTTACAAGGCCTTAGCTGCCCTAGGTGTCGATGCGCAACTGGGATCGGCAGCCAAGGCCTATGTCGGCGGTCTCACCCAGGATGTCCCTATGGAGATTTCTATCGATGTCGGGTCCAGTCGAGTCTCGAGGCGCATTCAACTCGGAGGCCGTGAGGTGAGTTTTGAGAGGAATCGACGCCCGGCAGCGTGATCTGATTCAGGACGTTGTCAACGAAGGACTCAGTCCCTATCCCGTTTCAGCGCTGGAGAAAGACCTGCACCTCAGTTTTATTTTGGAACGGCTTAGCTCAAGCCAGCCAGAGCTTCCAGGACTCGTTCTTTGCGGAGGCACGAGCCTAGTCAAGGGCCACAAGCTCATTACCCGAATGTCGGAAGACATGGATTTCAAAGTCTCGGTCAACTCCGATGTCAGTAAGAACAAAAGGTCATTATTTCTGTCTGGTCTCAAGAGGCAGATCACGTCACTTCTGGCTGATGATGGGTTCGTGGTGGAGAACATTTCCGCGCACGATCAAAATAGCTTTTTCAGCATCGAACTGGGATATTCCCCCGCGTTTCCTATTGAGGCGGCCCTGAGGCCTCATATTCTTTTGGAATTCACTGCGGAATCCCCGTTCTTGCACCCAGAAGTCTGCCACACCACCTCATTGCTGGGCCTCGCTGTCCCAGAGGACCTGCCCACTGTTTCTTTCCCTTGCCTCCAGATCGAAGAGACCATCGCTGAAAAGTCGGTTGCCTTCCTTCGGAGGTACCGAAGCAGCGGATCCCAATCGGGACAGCCTAGGGACCGGAGACTTGTTCGCCACGTTTACGACATCGGCTCGATTTGGGGGAATGGGATTGAATTTTCCACCGTCGAAGCCGCCTTTATCAATGCAATGGAGCGAGATGCGCGCAAGTACGGGCTTCAGGACCGTGAGTTCGGAGCAAATCCGAGGATGGAATTAGCCGACGTTGCGCACAGCTTGGACACCTCTGCCCTCCAGGTTGATTATGAGAATTTCGTGAAGTCTTTGGTGGCGGGGTCCGCGCTCGGTTTCGACCAAGCCTTCGAGCGATTCCAATCCTTGGTCCGGAGATTGTTGCGGTGACGGGGCTCTCTAGGTTCTCGTCTCAGGCCTGGGGATAACTTGCTCGAGCTCACCCGAGTAAACGGTACTTTTCCGCTACCAAGGACGGGAAGGCCACATCATGAACCCCCCACTGCAACCGCCATCTTCTGAACGAGGTGATGTCCCTGGTTGCCCTGTCCTCGCATTAGGCACATGACAGTTGTTCTTGTGACCCAGGGTTTCTCACGGCAGAGCCTCTGGCCTGCCAACTCCTCCAGGCCCAGTTGGACGGTTCCCCCGCGGAATGGGCCACGCCAATCTCACCCAAAAGTGCATCAGTCCCGTTCCCTGTCCGTCCGGGTTTGCCGGCGTTGCAGCTCGGGTTCTCGAGAATTATTATGTGCTACAATGTAGAACATGGGAGATGATAGCGTGGGAATCAGAGAACTAAAACAAAACGCCTCCGCTGTGGTAGCCAAGGTGAAAGCCGGAGAAACAGTGGTCGTCACAGAACGAGGAGTCCCTGTTGCCCGGTTGATTCCTGCTGGGGAACTAAACCTTCATGAAATGGTGCAGGCAGGGCTTATCGTGGCACCGAAGTATTCGCTGGCGAAGATGCTGAGGGTGGTGCCAGAAGGTAAGCCCACCACCACTCTGAGTGACGTCCTTGGTGGCATGCGAGATTCGGAACGTTCGTGAGCTACTACCTTGATACTTCCGCTGCCGTCAAGTTGGTGAAACGGGAGTTAGAGAGTGACGCTCTCGTTGCTTTTCTTCAGGGGCTCACCCAAACCCCCTCTGGGGGAACCCTGGTGGCGGGAGATATTCTTCGCACCGAACTTGTTGCCGCTGTCTTGAGGGCCGGGATGCCCCTCAGCGCCGCGATGGCGGTCCTCGACAGTGTCTACCTGGTGCGCCTCACGGGATCTCTGTGTGAAGCAGCCGGCAGTCTGGCGGGAGAATTTGGTCTTCGGAGCCTCGATGCTCTTCACCTTGCCGTAGCGGTCTCGATGAGAAACTCAATACACGGTGTAATTACCTATGACCAAAGATTTGCCGAGGCCGCATCGAAACTGGGATTCGTTGTAGAAACGCCGTGAGTGCCTGTGGATAAGGAAAAACCTCCTTTCTTGGGCTAAGTCAGAATCCTTTTATGAACGCACTCAGGACGACGAAAATTGACAGCTCTCCCGAACGCGGTGACGTCCCTGGATGGGTGCTCATCACTCTCATGACCGCCGGCCTGGTCGTCGTCATATGGTCAGCGGCGGGGCCGGCCCTTTCGGGTGTATTCGAACAGGCCATCACACGGGTAACAGGTTTTTGACCGTGGGGGACCGGGGTAATGCTCCTGCAGAGTTCGTGCTGGTGAGCGCCCTCCTGGTCAGCCTCGTCTTGGGCCTCCTCCAGGTTCTCTTTATGGGCTATGTCCGCCATTCCCTGACTGCCGCTGCCGTCGAGGGTGCCCGTCAAGCAAGTCTGGTCGATGTATCCGCAGGGGAGGCACTCGCGCTCACCCGTGAACTTATCGGTCAGTCACTGTCTTCTGACTATGGAGAAAATATCGTTCTTCGCGCCTCCCAGACGTTGGGGGTTCCGACCTCCGAAATCATTATCACTGCGCCCATTCCCGTCTTGGGTTTGTGGAGTAGTGGGGGAACATTTGAGGTCACGGCCCATGCGCCTCGGGAATTGGTACCGTAGCGAGCTCGAGAGCGGCCGGGCCTCTCTCGAGTTTCTGGTGTTGGCTATCTTTCTGGTGCTTCCCACGATGTATTTGGGGCTCAGCCTCTCCTCTTTGCAAGGGGCATCCCTTGCCACCGAATCAGCAGCGCGTAACGCCGTTCGAGTTTTTGTTCAAGAAACCGCTCAAGAAAGGGCTGCCCAACGGGCGCTGACAGCGGTTACAGTGGCACTGGCCAACCACGGTTTCACCCAGATCGCACTCCTCGAGCGAGAATGCTCTCTCACTCCCTGCCTGAGCCCAGGAAGTGTGGTCACTATCCGAGTTGGGGTGGAAGCGCCACTTTTTTCCACTGATCTCCTGCCTGGGCCCGCGGGGGCTCCCACCCGGTTCGTGGTCTCAGAAGCCACGGGGTCGGTATCGAGCTATGGGGGTGAGGGATGAAAGAAAGAGGAAGCATGATGCCTCTCTTCGGTGGAGCCGCGATACTTTCCCTGGTCATAATTTTTGCCATTACGGCGGCGACGTCACTTTTGATCGAACGGCAACGACTCTTTGCGCTTGCCGATAGCGCAGCCATTGTGGGCGCAGAAAGTTTTGATCCCACTCTCGTCACCAAGGGCGCCCAAGGAATCGACGCTCCACTCACCACCGCATTGGTGAGACAAGCGGTCGGAGTTTTCCTCAATCGGAGCGATCTTTCCCACCTCGATTCCGTGGTGCTGGAATCTGCCACCACACCCGATGGGCGGCACTCCCAGGTAGTGCTCTCCTCACTTTGGCGCCCACCGGTGGTGTCGGAATTCTTCCCCGCATCGCTGCGGATAAGTGTGCGGGCACAATCCCAAGTCTTTATCCGTTAGCTCTCTCGGTTTCGGTGGAGCTTCATCTGCGACTATCAAACCCATGACAGTCAACGGAGCATCCATACTTATTGTCGGCGCAACAGGTGGCGTAGGGAGCGAACTTGCTCGGGCACTGAGTTCTCGTGGCGCGAAGCTGACACTCGGCTCGCGGCACCAAGACAGGTTGGGCGCGCTCGGCGTTCCGGGGGCTAGTGCCCTGGGAGATATCACTCAATCGGGAGTCCCAGAGAGCTATGTCCAGTCTGCTCTTGACGCGTATGGGCAGCTCGACGGAGTTATTTTTGCTGCTGGCGCTGTCGCTTTTGGGCCCATTAGCGAGTACTCTGACGAGGTTTTGGACGCACTGTGGCGGGTTAACACCC
>Ga0222632_1001114_pt1 | contig 10934 bp, 10 predicted proteins | sample AntAcemetageno46_FD_179828 | JGI IMG/M metagenome (GOLD analysis project Ga0222632, IMG submission 179828) | Saline water microbial communities from Ace Lake, Antarctica - #46 | ecosystem: Environmental > Aquatic > Non-marine Saline and Alkaline > Saline | place: Antarctica: Ace Lake | collected...
GATACTACATGATATGCTGCGTATCTAAAAACAAAAATAAATCGTTCAAATCATCTATACAACAAAGATTTTGGCCATTGTTTATAGACAGATCGTAAATCACCAAAAACTTCATGTACAGTCAAAATAACCTTTTTACGAGCAAACAATCATACAATTCGTGCAGGAATAGCTCATCCATACGTACTTGTATGAATAAAATCAATCGGAAATTTACGGCAAAGCTTCAATCACGACCATATAGAAGCAAAAAGGAATGAAAATCTACCTGTTCCAGATCTATATACATCGATTCCAGCAAGTGATTCATATTGAGGTAATTGTGGCAGAAAACAAGATGTAAGAACAGTAATTCTATATCAACGAGACAAAAGTTTCTGAGTAATATGCTCAAAAACCGTTTCTGCACCTCATCTATGAGGCGTATAGTAGTCTAATATAAACAGTATATGTTTTTTCATTAACCAAGTACGGACAAAGAGAATATTTCCATCATAATCAAAATACAAAACAAAACAACCAAAACAGCACCAAAAATTTGACAAAAAAGGCCTCCGTCCATACAATTATAGTACAATATTTATATATGATGAGACATATGGCAACAAAAAAGAAAATAATAATCAAGAAAAAACAAAGAAAAACACTCCATGATCACTTAGAGCGTCAAATTTGTAAATATTACCATAAAAATTTTCATATTGCTCATCATAGCCACCATAACATTACACATATTGGAGAATTAATTTTAGTCCTCTTAGTTGGATGTATGAGTTGGATGTTTGCTTGATGAGTATGACTACCAAGCAACAACGCTTTCATATACCCAATACAACAAGTATCAACAATAGATTGTAGAACACAACAACGAGAACAAATGGAAGCCGGATGTAAGATAAACTTGCCTCGTATTACCAATGCTAATTATACTCAATTTAAAGAAAGTAGTGTACATAGGCAAATGTATACTGTACTCTGGGCTGCTCCATACAAAGCTGGGCGAGATCAAAATATATGAGCACATGCAGGATTAGATATCGCAACAGCTCGTTGAACTCCTCTACACTCTATTGGAGATTGACAAATTACCTATGCTTGACGACAAAACGGATATGGAAATGTTGTAAAAATAAAATATCTATTCAAATGACATTATATTCATGCGGTATACGCACATATGGATACAATACAAGTAGAAGCTGGTCAGAGTATATCAGCAGGACAAAAAATATGAACTGTAGGAAACTCAGGAACAACATTTTGAGCATTAGGATGATTTCATGTCCATTTTGAAATAACAAAAGACAATCATGGAAGACCAATGTACGGATATAATGGATGTCCTGATATAAAAAAATGACACATGACGATTATTCAAGAAGGACTATGTAGAGAGCAGTTACTCAATAATCAATACGATCCAATTGTACTATTTGAACAAAATCGCCTTTGACATGTAATAGATACAACAAAAAATGAAGAAAGTGCTACTCCTGAAGAGATAGTAATACCTAAAGAAATCATTTCAGAACCAATAGTAACCCAACCATTACCACAAGACATTCTTCCAGAAAAACCTTCCGTACAAATACAACCAGAAGTCGAAATAAAAAATCCAAACAAAACAGCACAACCAATCACGCCAGCACAACCAATTATACAAGAACCTATTCTAGAAGAGCAAGAACAAGTAATTCATTCAGCTCCTGAAAAAGAAGTAGAACCTACCTACATTCCAACTCCAATCGATGACAAACGAGATCGTATATGAGAAAAAATAATAATTGAAACACAAGATCTATCGGAAGAAACAAAACATTTCTTCAATAACTATGATATGTATATAAACAATCACACATGATCAAACAATATCAACGTTGGATGAAATAAAGAGATAGAAATAAACTTCTACAAGAAAAATAGTAATACCAAGTTTGTAGGGATATTGCCTTTTATACTTGATCTTATTCCATCACAAACAAGTATCATAAGTGACATAAACACATTACAACTTATATCACCAAACCCAAGTATTATCAAGATACAATGAAAAACAGCATGAAGAAGTTCATTGATAATGAGTATAGACAATAACACAATTTACAAGATATTATACACGATACAATAAATTAGGATACAAAAAAACTCCTCTATGCAGAGGAGTTTTTTTATAGAACTTTTTAGTCCTTCTTAGGAACAGGAGTCAAAGTCAACGAATAGTCTGGAGAAGTCTCCTTGCTTTTCTCAGTATTTTTGTAAATACTAACATAAAAGTCCCCGACCATATCCGGTCTAATTGTAATAGTCCCAGATATAGACTGTCCCGCAGTCCCATCTTTCTTTGTAAAATCCTTCATCCAAAGCCCTAAAGACTTGTACTCACCATTCAACGTAATTGCTTCCATTATCATATAATATAAGAATATAAAACATTTAGAATATATTATGCAGCTTCTTCAATCGTTTCTTCTTTATCTTTAGAACTAGATGGAGTTTGTAATGCATCCAAAGCACTCTCATCAAGAACTTGTTTACCTGTTCTCATTTCCTTAATTCTTGCTTGGATATCTTTTTCTAAAGCTGACCTCAATTTATCATCCTCTTGAAGAAGTGTAACAAACTTTTCCTTTCCTTGCACTTTTTTATTACCAACAGTATAGAATGCTCCTGCTCTTGTCACTAAGTTAAGAATACTCGCTGCTTCAACAATATCTGTATAGGTATCATATCATTTATTCCACAAGACAGGTAATTCTACATTCTTAAATGGAGCAAAGATTTTGTTTTTTACTGTCTTAATCCTTGCAACATAACCTATTTGTTCTTTATCAACCAAAACTTTTTCTCCTTTTCTAATTTCAATTCTTTGTGAAGCAAAGAACTTCAAAGCTTGTCCTCCAGATGTTGTTTCAGGATTACCAAACATAATACCAATTTTCATACGGATTTGATTAATGAAAATACAAGTAGTCCCCGTTTTCGCAAGGATCGAAGTCAATTTTCTCAATCATTGCGACATCATTCTTGCTTGTAATCACATATAACTATCTCACATGTCTCCTTCTACTTCAGCTCTAGGAACCAAAGCAGACACTGAATCAATAACAATTAACTTAACTGCCCCAGTTTTTGCTAATTCTTCAGCAATCTGCAGTGCTTGTTCACCAAAATCTGGTTGCGAAAGAAGAAGTTCGTGTGTATCTACTCATAATTTTTTAGCATAGGATGGATCCAATGCGTGTTCCGCATCAATAAATGCAGCCACCTCTCCTCTCTTCTGTACTTCAGCAATAGCATGCAGTGCTAATGTTGTTTTACCAGAAGATTCTGGACCATAAATTTCAATAACTCTTCCTTCAGGATATCCTCAACCCAAGATAAGATCAAGAATGTATGAACCCGAGTGAAACGTACTCACCATACCAACGTTGGCATTGTCTCACATTTTCATAACTGCTCACTTTCCAAATTGCTTTTCAATGTTCTTAAATGCTTCTTGCAGTACCTGGTCTTTTGTCGACATGTGTATTCCATAAAAAATATAAAACTTCAGTTTAACTTCAGCCCACGACACCTATTATTATGCAGCCCAATATCAATACAATGTACTCATATCAGATAACCACAAAGGTGCATAGAACACATACATAAATATAGCCTTGAAGAAGATCTACCTCGATGTATGACTCAAATATACAGAATAGAAAATCATTGTCAAGAGATTTTTCATCAGTCAAGAACCGTAAATATAGATTTGTCAAAAAAATAATGGATTTTGTCAAAATTGATTTGACACCGTCAAGGAAAAAGTTACTATACTACTATATAAGATAATATTTTTATAATATAATCGACAAAAATGAAAGCTCTCGATACCGTACAACAAGCATTGATTACATTTTTCAAGCAAAACACGAATGAAGAGTGACTCACTCTTAGAGAGATATCCACTGCCATAGGAGTAAAACACCCACAAACAACACTCAATAAATTAAATCAACTCGTACAATTATGACATTTCACCAAAGATGCGCATGGTTACAGATTGATTAAGGAGGAGATCACTCCAGAAGAAAACGACATTCTCTATATACCAATATATGGATTTGCCCAATGTGGAAACAAATGATCTTCTATTGTCAATGAATACTCCCAAGAAAAGATGCCTGTCACCACAGCGATGGTCGGATCCAAAAATGTCGGTAGCTGTTTTTTTGTTAGAGCTAAAGGGAATTCTATGGAACCTAAAATACAAGATGGGGATCTCGTACTCATAAAACAACAAGAACATTATGACATCAATGAATACATCTTTGTCATCCACAATGAATTACCAAAACTCAAGAGAATCATAAAAAAAGACGGCCAACTGATGTTGGAGTCTGTTAATAGATTTTTCGATGATATTAGTATAGAACCATACGATCAGACGAAGGTTATCTGATCAGTCAAGAGAGTTATAAAAAGCTTATAGCTATACTATGGATTCTTTTTTTCTCGGCAATACATCATAACGCATATGTGAAACATATAATGCAGATTTGCTCTTACTAGTAATCTCGTTTTTAGGATCTATAATTCTTTCCTCAACACCATTTTTTCCATTAGATTCAAACACACGCAATCTGCCATCACTAAATTTTTCAGTAACCATAGCAACGTGATGAATACGATGTTTCATTCACTTTACATCAATAATAGGTATTTTCGATGATTTCCAATCATACGCAGGATTTGTAGCATCCCAATAAATAAGATCTCAAGGTTGCGTCTTACTAAAAGCAGATGCATCTAAAGATCCATCTGTTGTTGATGACAATTGCTGAGCATCAAAATTAGTAAACAAAGACCTCGATGTCTGATCACCGATAACAAATCATGCTCTTCTCATAACATCACACATCAATCCAGAACAATCAATCGAAGGATTTGGCTCTTTGATGACTCTTCATCACATCTTATATTGTATAGGAGTTTTTGCATCTATCGCTTTGATATCATTAATCCCAGCAAGTGCAGATTCTCTTGGTTCTTTATCATCATAGTTCTCTATTCACAATGCGTCCTCATCAAGAACAATATCATCTCCGTCACAATCTTCATCAGGAACATAGAAATCTTCATCTAATTCAAATTCTTCACGAAAGTCATGCAACTTCGCAGAAAAATCTGTTTTTGCTTTTGCTCTATCAAGAGCAAGTAAAGACTCTCTAGCTTTTTCTATTTTGTTATATAATAGCAATCATGTCTGTTCAGATGTATAATCTCAAGCAAGAGATTTTTTTAATGTAACTCATAAAATTTTATCTTTTATCGTATCAATAAGACCTGTATTGGTTAAATAATTATCAAGTATGCGATCGACTTGATCTTCACCCAAAAATAAAGCGACATTCAAAAGAACATTATCTTCAAGTGAATGCATCTCATCTTTAAATTGAGAAACAACTTCTTCTCTAGCCATATCTATATGTTGTTTGTTTTGTTCTTTGCGTTCTTTTGGATTTTCTGTCATTAAAAAACATTATTAACCTAAAAGTTTACCAACGACGCTTAATCTATCATTAAGATATTTTGCATAAGAATCACCATTTTTTCCAGACCAAGAAGGCATATATTTTTCAATTGTTCCTTCTCTAAGTATCTTATCAGTATCAATACCTCACCATTCTATAGGTGAAATTTTTGATGCCATCCAAGAAACAAGATTCTGACGATTGTTAACATACAATCAACTTCACTTAAGCCAAGGGCTATGATAGACAAAATGATTGCTGTCGGTTGCATCAGTCAAAGATGCTTCATTTATAAGACGGTTAGATAAATTAGCAAACCATACGACTGATTTTAAGTCGGAGAATGGAATATCAAATCAATCAATCTTATATTTATCTCCTTCATAAATATTAATCTTGGTCGCCCCTCATCGACTTTCAAGTTCATTGGTTTTATAGTTAAATTTAATATCACCTCTTTCTTTGCTATAATCAGTCCCATCATCTGTAGACCCTATCAATTCTTGTACAACTTTAGCCATTTTATTGAGTTCAATTCCTGTCTGAGTAACTGTACTAATGTCAGCATTGAGAATGTTATTCTGCTCTAATAGAGCAAGTGCGTCCGGGATACCTAAACTACTAAATCTAGATACGTCAATTCACTTCTCTGCAAGCAGAGATTTCTTCTCCGTAAAGTAGAACCTCACGAGAACAAATTGTTTTGTTGTTTTTTCGATATCTTTCTTGAGTGCAGGATTGTCAGTAAACACCTTCTCCAATTCAGCTCTAAGCCCATTTTCTTTCTGTGCATCTCCGTGTCGACCAGCAATAAGTCATTGCAGTACACTTAATGGTTTTTTAATAAGAGCAGCTAACCAACCAAGAAGTTTTCCACCTTCATGTTTCGAAAGAAAATCTATCATTCATCACAAAATATCGTTTGTTGTAGTACCTATCTTTTGGAGGAAGGTATCATCAATAACATCTCAGACAGTAGGAAAATGCTTTGCAACAACAGCCATAGTTTTACCATGGAGTCAATCTACAACAGTTTCATCATACTTCTGGAGCAATAAAGGAAGCCTCTCTTTATTCAATCATTCTGTCGCTTGTGTATACATATCCTTAGATCTTGTTCCAAGATCATCAAGATGTCATCTATCTACCGAAGTATAGGCATTGTAGAGTGTAGATTGATATGTTGCAAAATCGGGACTTTCTGTGGTAGTAGGTTGATGTTCTATCGATCAACTCGTTTCTACAGTAAGAGGAATCTTCTCTCCATTAATATCAATAGTATGTTCATATGAGGAAGAGTTAGTATCCAAGTATGGCTGCAGTATATTGTAGAATTGTTCCTTAGATAAGGAAACTGACATATCTTGTGTTTTTTCTACTCACATAGCAGATCAAGTACCTTTAGCATCTATAATAAATTCATTTCATGAGACTTTGATTGTTTTTATATCTACCTTAGTAACAGTAGCATCAACAGAACCAAATGTAGTGTCTACCTTCATAGTAAATTCAGGAAACGAGAGCTTCAATTTTGCATCGCCAAGAACAATAGACTGACTTGCCATATCGAAAGAAATGGATTCTGGAGACTTTGCTAGAACAAGGACATCTTTATCTCAAGCATAATCAATAGAGACAGGAACACTTGTTGTATCCATAACACTTTTTTTAATATAGTCATTCCTCAATTTTACTTGTTCTGGAGTAATTTTTGTGTTAATGTCAACAATTTCAGGAGTAGCTGGTGTCTGTGTAGTAGTCTCTGTAACAGTTTCCGTCGTTGCTTCTGTATCTTCTTTTTTATCTTTCTTCTTCCATCCTATCAATTCTTTAAAAGAATCCCACAATTCTCAAGTCCATTCTTTAAATGTAGTCATATTGTTCGCACCAAATATATAGGCTAATCCAAACGACGACTCTTTTGCTTTATTCCAGAAAGATTTTTTTTCTTCTTCTGTTTCAGGAGTATCATCTTTTCAAGATCCTTCAAAAATATCTTGCCCATCAATAAAAGCTTGTTGTGTTTTGATAACATCTGGATCTACTATTTCTGTAACAGGTGCAATTACTTCTGGGACAGGTGCAATAGTCTCAGGAGCAGTAGGAGTTTGTGAAATTTTCAACAATAGATCATTCATAGCTGACTTATGTTCTAGAAGTTGTTTATATTTTTGTAAAGAAATATCAGTCAAATAGATTGACTTATTGGCAGTATACTGAAGTTTAACTGAGATAAATTTCTGAATAATAGCATCCAAAACAGAGACAGTCAATCATTCTTGAGACTGCAGCTTGTTTTGTAACACAAGCATATCTGAAGTAGGAAAAAGAATTGAAAGATCAGAAACCATATCTTGGAGCAAACCAGAAAAATCAGATTGTGTTAAAATCGCGGCATCTTTTTCAACTGATGTTTTCAAGGAGTAAAGAGAATCACCCATCTTTTGTAGATCGGCAGCTATCATCTCTTTTTCTTGTATCCTTGTTTCATTGAGGTCTCATGCTAAAGCCATACAATAATTCACAGAAAATAAATATATCATAAGTATACACAAACACAGATATAATAGGAAATATCACGTATAAACAATGTATAAAAAATTGACAAAAACAAAAAACCATTTCCAATATAGAAATGGCCAATAAAATTAGATAATAACACTATGCTGCTTGTGCATAATCTCACGGCAAAGGAATAACTTTAACTGATTTTTTTTCAGGTAGTGATGATCAACTAAATTTTTGTTCTATCTTAGCTGAACTAGCAGTAAGTTCTTGAACCAGCGCTGTATTATTTCTATCTTGAGCCTCTTTTTTTAGTGTATCACAATGTTTTTTGAAAATATTTGCAGACCACTTATTAGATTTGAAGAAATAATCAAACAAACTACTTCATCATGTGTATCACAATCCTCCTAATACCACAGCACCAACAGCAGTACCAACGATAGGCATAAACAATGTTCATATCAGACCTCCTCCTATAGCTCAAACTCATGCTCACATCACTTTTGCTGCACCAGTACCTACAGTATCCACCAGCTGCAAACCAAATACTTTCAGCACATCTATCATCGGAAGTTTTTTTCCATCAGGGAGTTTTTGTCATTGATGAAGAAAAAATAGCATACTAAATATCCCAGAGGTTACCTCTCATCAAGGAATCCATCCTAAAACCACATCGACTCCCCATTTATCCATAATGTTACCATACTTCTCAGTTGCCTTTTCTATATCTTCAACTGTTTTAAAATCCACGCTATCTTTTTCCATCAGAGCAAGAAGCTCAGCTTTATCTTTTATTTCTTCACCAAGAGCCTCTGTCGAAGATTTAGAATGATCTTTTATTACTTCAGAAGCAAGTTCTTCACGCTCAGGAGCGAGTTTTTTTGCAGATTCCTCTTGATCAATTTTTTCTGGAAGATTATTATTTTCAAATTTTTTAGAAGTCATGATAATATAGTATAAGATAAAAGTTATTAGGCAGCTTCAGCATATGGATCTTTTGCTTCAGAAAATGCTGTATAGAGAGCATCATCAGTTCATGTAGCAATAACATCTTTTTTTGGTGTATTAACAACTGCTTGAGCTATCCTCTCCTGTGCAATAGTTCCAAGTACAACAAATGGTTCAGCTCTTTTTATAAAAGGAAGAGCAGGTCTAAGCTCAGGGACAATAGTACACAGTCATTTTACTGCAGTAAATTGCATTCAAATACCTTTCGCATCATCAGCAATATTTTTTCTAAGATCATCATCAGATATTCATACAGGCTTATCTAATATACCAAAATGTACCAACACTCTGGTAAGAACACTAAAACTATCAAATAATTCATGTGAAATTGTTTTTTTTCAAAGAAGAACGGAAACAGCTCTATATATAGGCGATTTAGTAAAAACAATTCTTTTGGTAGTTGACCAAAGACTCATACTTCATCATTCATAAATACTTTTTTTATCCTTATCAGAAAGAGTCTGCCAGTGTGATGACATTTTTTGGATATACTCATTATCTCTCAGAGAGATGAGAGAAAGAGCAATATCTTGCTCAGATCTATCTAATCCAGACATAATAGTTTGTTGTCACTTCTCACTAGCCACATAACCTTCTATTTTTTCAATAGTTCTCATTATGACAAAATAGGACATAAAAACTATTTCTTCCCCATTCACTGGAGATATAAATCAGTAAACGCATCGACTTCTCTTTGAAGAACATCAGCAAGTTTTGCAAGGTGACGAGGTTCCATCTGTGGGATCATTGCTGTCCACATTTGTTTTTCATCGTCAGGCATTCTCGATAACGGAAGATATGTCATAATAACTTTAAGATATGACTTTTTTTCTTCCAGATCTTCAAGAAGATCATCAACACTTACTTCATCTATAATTGGCTCGACCATTGTGATAATACAAAGAATAAATTAAACAAGATCAACATTTTTGTCTCACAATACTTTTTTCCCCAACAATGTGACTATTGTTGCAATTTGATTCGCATATCTAATATAATCAATAAAATCATCAGGATCTACTTCCTTTCAAGTACTCATAGTATCCACTATACGAGTTTTCGACTTAGTAAACATAGGCAATATTGAGCTAACAACAGGTATTTTTTCAACCCATGCTGGTGGAAAATTATTTAATAGAGTATTAAAAGCATTAGATTTAACAATCGGATTGGTAATATTTTTGAGTAAGAAATCTGGAACAAGTAAGAAAAGTGCTGTGCCTTTTTCAACTTCATTCTGCCATGGAAGAACTTCAGCATCAGTTTTGGTAATTCAAAGAAGATTAGAAAAATCTTTCACTTTACTTAAAGTAGGAAAATTGGAAATAAATCGAGCTTCTCAAACTTCTCATAGAAGACTATGACGTTCATCACCAAATTTATCTTCCAAGTCTTTAGACTCTTTAGAATCAAATAATTTTCCATCCCCAAGTTTTTCAACAATATTCTGAAAGGATTCAGCAGTTTTACCAAACATGACAAATAGAACAAAAAATAAAATAGTACCTGATTATACTCCTCAGACACTATTTTGTCAAATTTTTGGCACTTTTTATATGTATACACCATAATGCAAAATGAAATCTACAAACTAACCAATACAAAGAATATAATCCAAACAAGAATCGCTGGAAAAATAACTCTGACTAAGCTAGAGTGTCGGACCAACCGCAGGCTTGGTCTGACTAGCTTTTTGCTGACTTTTTTGCAATGAAAAAAGTCAGTCGCCGAGGGCATAAGTATCATGAAAAAAGTACAAAGATAAATTATTGAGATAATAACAAAAAGGACAAAGACAAATTACAAAAAAATAACGTTACCCCACCAACAAAGAAAAGAACCTATCAATATCCTCCTTCGTCGTATAGAGATAGCAACTCATCCTCAATAGCTGCTGCTCTT
>Ga0222632_1001117_pt1 | contig 10915 bp, 14 predicted proteins | sample AntAcemetageno46_FD_179828 | JGI IMG/M metagenome (GOLD analysis project Ga0222632, IMG submission 179828) | Saline water microbial communities from Ace Lake, Antarctica - #46 | ecosystem: Environmental > Aquatic > Non-marine Saline and Alkaline > Saline | place: Antarctica: Ace Lake | collected...
ATAGAACTGATATAGGTTCAAATATGATAAAATTATTAAGAATATTATTAACTAATATAGAAAATTTTGAGGATTTTGAAAGATACGATATTTTAATAGAAAAAAAAGATAATACATTTATAATTAAAACAAAAGATAAAGAATTTACTTGGTTATTTGATGTGGGTCATTATAATTTTAAAACTACAAATAAATATACACTGGGTAAAATAGATAAATTAAATTCTTTACAAGAAAAAATATTAAGTATACAGACATTTTATGACAAAGGAGAAAAAATATTATTATTTTATTTAATAATTGAAAATAATTTATCAAATACAAAATTTTTAAATCATTTAAGTGGGGAAATATTATTTAAAATAATAATAAATTTAAATTTAGATTTTCTGGATTTAGTAAGAAATAATTTACGAGTACCTTTAAAATATATTTTCAAAAATTATAAAAAATTAAAAGAAAAAGTTAGAGATGTAGTTGATTTATATAAAAATAAATTAATTTTACATTGCAATTTTGATCAATCTATTACAAAAGGTGATTTACCTGATGGATTACTAAATTTAACTTTTAGCTTTAATTTTGATAAGCCAATTGATAAAGATGTTTTACCTACTAGCTTAAAAAATTTAGAATTTGGATATAGTTTTAATCAGTTTATAGAAAAAGATGTTTTACCCACTGGATTACAAAATTTAACTTTTGGAAATAACTTTAATAAAAAGATTGAGAAAGGAGTATTATCTGATACATTAACTCATTTAAATTTTGGTTATAGGTTTAATCAGTCTATAGAAAAAGATGTTTTACCTAATGGATTACTAAATTTAACTTTTGGTACTATATTTGATCAGTCTATAGAAAAAGATGTTTTACCCGATGGATTACTAAATTTAACTTTTGGGAGATATTTTAATCAATCTATTGATGGCATTTTACCTGATGGATTACTTAATTTAACTTTTGGGGATGATTTTAATCAATTTATTGATGGTATTTTACCCGATGGATTACTAAATTTAACTTTTGGGAAAAATTTTAATCAATCTATTGATGGTATTTTACCCGATGGATTACTAAATTTAACTTTTGGGAGAGATTTTAATCAATCTATTGATGGTATTTTACCTGATGGATTACTTAATTTAACTTTTGAGTATGGTAGTTTTAATCAACCTATTGTTAGTATTTTACCAACTGCATTAAAAAATTTAAAATTTGGAGATAGTTTTAATCAATCTATTGAAGGTATTTTCCCAATTGGTTTAAAAAATTTAAAATTTGGAAATAGTTTTAATCAATCTATTGAAGGTATTTTCCCAATTGGTTTAAAAAATTTATTTTTAGGAAGAAATTTTAATAAAATTATTAATAAAGGTGATTTGCCTGAAGGATTAGAAACTTTAACTTTTGGCACATATTATATGCAAAAGATTGAAGAATATGTTTTACCAAGGAGTTTACAAAGTTTAATTTTTGGAGATTATTATAATCAAGTTATGACAAAAAATGTTTTACCAGATAAATTACAAAGTTTAATTTTTGGTTCTTATTTTAATCAGTCTATTGAAGGTATTTTACCTAATGGATTACATAAGTTAAGATTGGGATATGATTTTAATCAATTAATTAATAAAGACATGCTACCTGAAGAATTACAAGATTTAATTCTTGACAGTAGGAGTGTTTATGAAAAATTTAAAACAAATGGATATCCTGATAAATTACAAAGTTTAACTCTTGGAGATCATTTAAATGAAGAAATTGAAATAGGTGATTTACCAGATACCTTACAAAATTTTACTTTTGGAGATAAATATAATTTAAGCATTGAAGAAAATATTTTTCCAGATAAATTACAGAGTTTAACTTTTGGAGAAAATTTTAACAAAAAGATTAAAGAAAATATTTTGCCAAAAACATTGAAACATCTAGCTTTCGGATATTTTTACGATCAAGAAATAATCATATGCGATTTGCCAGAGGGATTAGAAAGTTTATGTTTGCCTGATATCTACAATTATTTTTTGACAGAAAATGATTTACCAATTGGACTAAAAACAATTTATCCAGAAAGATTTAGGGAACTATTAGAAAGAAAAGACAACCCTGATACATTAGATGATTCTTTTGATAGAAAATATTTACATAAATACTTGAAATATAAATCTAAATACATAAGTTTAAAAAATAAACTTGTTATAAATAAAATATAATTTATTCATAACTAATAGTTGGGATATATTCAATCAAGTATTCTTGTGCTCCTTCATCAGAATGATCAAATACTATATAATTAACACCGCCAAAATTAATATGGTTCTTACATTTATTTATAATATGAGAAAATCCTAAATTATGATTTTTAAAAAATTCAAGATAATTAAAGTCAACTTTATTAATAAATTGAATAAATGTTAGTTCTTCCAAAAAAAATTGTGTTAGTTCTTTATATTTATTTGTATAAATATAATATTTTTCATAAATATTAGGAATTTTAGCAAAAGCTCTTCTAATGTTTAAAGTATTGAAATCTTTAGAAGATAATTTAGAAGTTAATTGTTCTAGTAAAGCTAAAACATCATTTAATCCATCATAATTTTTATTTTCATTATCATTATCATTATCACTATCATTATCACTATTATATTCCATTAAATGTTTATTAAAAGTTGATAAAAATTCTTCATTTTCAAGTATATTAAAATTTTGTATGAAATCATTAATATGTATATAATTTTCATCTTGGAAGTCATAATTATCCTTTGCATCTTGAATAATAAATTGTGTAAAATCTGTATGATTAGTAACTGAAGTATCACTATACCATAATGATCCTTTTTCATAACTACCAATGCTCAAACCTCTTAAAGTTGTGCAAGGAAATCTTAAATATTTATCAAGTTCAATATAATTTATTTTTTTATTAATTTCCCACATAGTTTTTAAATCATATTTTGATAAATCTAATTTTTTATTTTTATCAAATTCTAGAACAAACATAAAATCATGTAGCGTACAATCAATACTTGGTTTAAATGGGTTTAGTTTTTTAAACATTGTATCTGAAAAATTAACAGTTGTATCAGTAAAGGTAATATTAGGCATAAAAGTAATTTAATAGATTATATATAATATAATTCAATATTAATTATAAACATGATAAAAATTGATAATATTTATAATTAATATCAATATTTTATATTTATGAGTTATAAACTTAAATTGGAATATAATAAATTTATTGAAACAATTAAATTAGAATGTTGGAATGATAGTAATGCTAACCAATTTATGTATTTTTTAGAAAATTTAAAATTGGATGTTGATATATATATAACTAATAAATATAAAAATACTATTTTTGATCATGTAATGAATGATATAGAATTATATAACAAAAAATTAACAGAACTAGATAAATTACCTGATAATTTGGATCAAATAAATTTTACTATTGCATGTTAATGTGAAATAATGGCAGGTATACATGTAAATTTGTAAACACAAGATAATTTGGTTCGGTGAAATCCATTATATATTTCGTATTTTCCATCTGGAGTTAATTTGACTTGTACAGGCGGTAAAATAGTATTTTTAATATTAACTTTTTTAATTGATTCCCATTTTGGTAATCCAGTTATATCAATAATAATATTTTTAATATTACTTAATTCAATTAATTTAACATTACTTGCATTTCTATAAATATAACTAATTTTTTTATCAGGATTTGAAATATTATCATAAAGTGGTAACAAGTTATCTGAATAATCAGTGATTCCGATATCAGAGGTATTTTTAATATCTGAATATATAATTGTTTTAAAATCATTTTTAAAGGTTAATCCTTCTATTTCTTTAAAAGTTCCAGATAAATATAAACTGTTTGCATTCGATTTATAATCTTCAATAGTATAATATTTGTCTGAACATTTTATAATTTGACAATTACTAGGAACAGTATATCCAAATGTTTCAAATTCACACATTTCATCTGTCGAATAATAATTAATTATTTCGTCATCAGTATGTTTAATACCTTTTGTTATACCACGAAAATTAAATGTTTCTCTTTCATAATCTGAAATTGGAACATTATAACTTTGGTTAAAAACTAAAGTACGTAAAGTTAAGTATTTAGTTTTAGTTTTATATTTAAGATATTTATTTAGATACATTAATTATTGATAGAAAATAAATTTTGATATAGAAAATATGTGACACCATAAAATCCACCAACAGATAATGTTCTTGGAATAATTCCTTTAATTAAAATTGACAATTGTGCTTTTTTTATAATATCTTTTATATTTTCCCCTGACTGATATTTAGTTTTTATAACATCAAATGGAGTTGTTGCACTTGTTGCTAATAAACCACCTAATATATTATTTGTAAAATCTTTTTGTTTATAAGATTGTTTAAAAAATATATAATTAAAAAGAGTATCTCGTAAAATAGTAAATTGGTGTCCGCGATACATTCTAGGATTAAAAATTTTATTAGATCTTGTAATTCTATAATTTTCAATAGGAGTTGAAATTATAGTTTGTGTTAATGATGTTAAAATAATAGAATTAATAAATGAATAATTATTTTTTTGACAATAATTAAAAGTAGTAAATTTAATTCCCTTTTCAGGAAAAACCACAAGTAAAGATTTAGTAATTCCATAATAATATGTTTTTATAGGAACTTTTAGAGATTGATTTGTTTGTAAGCGTACTTTTGTTATTTCAAGAGGATAAAATAATGACATTGAAAATACGGATGTTAATCCAGATGACATAAAATCTTTAATAATACCATTCATTAACAATAAATAGAATTATTTAAAAGAAAGAACGAATTATACTTAATGTTAAATAATGTTATTGATAGTAATTTAGAAAATGTATCTGATGTTAATTGGTATATTGATATTTTATTAAATAGAGAACTTGGTATATCATTACCAAAAAATTGCACATGAAGTTAAGTTTAGAAGTCGTCAAATAGTAGAAGTGGGAAGTATTTTACCAACTAATAAAACTTGACATAAATATATAGCTAATATACCTGACTTAAAATATATTTATAAAATTGATATTGATGCTAATAAAAATGTAATAATTTATCATATAGATGTGCCTGACCTAAATAGGATGATGCCTTCAGGTACTTCAAATTCTTCTTATGTTACTCCAGAAGGATTTGTTCCAAGATATTGTTATATTAATCAAAATGCATTAAATGAATTCCAATCGGGTGGTTATATTTAAAAAAAAAATATTAAAAAAATTTATGATAGTATTTTATTACAAATTATAAAAAGTGAGTTTATATATTTAATTAATCAAATTAAATATTTCCGTTTTTCTTATCCAATTTCTTCTTGGGGAATATCATAAAAAATTGATATTATTTTATTATACTAGTAAAAAAATTATAACATGTCAATACATACCAAAAATAATAAAATTATTAAAGTTGATGATGAATTAATTCCATTAATTGGAAAATTTAATGATACAAATATGTTATATATTGAAAAGAATGAAGAAGAAATTAATTCGGCAATAGAAGCAGTGCAACTTGTATACGATTTAGAATATATAATAACTGATTTTAATGAGGCAACTATAAATACTGATTTGGAATCTGAATATCAAGAAATTAAAAGAAAATATTCAGAATGGTCAAATATAATAATATGTTCTAACAAAGCATATGAATATTTAAATGTAAAAGATGAATTCATTAACAAGGCAATGACAAAAGAACAACCGTGTGGTTATTATGAATATCGTAAAAAGAATGGTACAAAGTATCAACATTTTGAGATATTTAATTCAGTAAATCTATTTATATGGGGTGTTAATATGGGAATAATTACCGAGAACACAAAATCAATTGTAAATTTAGTTGACCATATAGATACTTTAGATGAATTTAAATATATGATAAAAAAACTAAAGCCAAGCAGTAATGATATAATAGAAATTTTTAAAGGAGGTGAATATTCTGAAAATATTAATAAATATATTTTAGCTACATATTTTGGTAAAAATGTCCGCCCGTTTGAGTATGGTCTTGGAACATTTGAGGAATGGTTAAAAGAACATCCATTTATTGAGCCTATTTAAATTTAAAAAAAATTGAATTAAATAATCATTAAGCCCTTATATTATTTATTATGTCTCAATTTAACAGTGATAAGAATAAGAATAAGAATAAGAATAGCAATAAGAAGAAGTTCCGTAAGCAGAAGAGAGTATTTAAGCTTACATCTACTCAACAATTTCTGAGTGATTGTCGTTCAATGTTTTACCAGAATTTGACCTATGATTCTCTTGTAAGTCAAGCCAAGAAGGGTGATAAAGTTGCAGGTGAGGTGGTTGCAATGAAGATTCGTTCTGGATTTCTTTTTAAGAAGGATACTGATTATCTGTCAAAGGTTGTTGTATCTTCAAAGAATCCAGAACTTTCATCGGCACGACTAGCCTATTCATTTATTAACTAAAAAGTTGAAAATAATTAGATTAAATGATTTATATTAATAACATGTCATCAAAAAGAGCGAGAGATAAAAAATTTAATATTGAGGATAAATTGTATTATTTAATTCGAGAACTTGAATCAAATGATAAAGTTTATTATGATTCAGAAAAGATTATAGAAGGTTTTAAGAAACTTTTAGAGAAAAATAATGAAGGAATGATGAATTGTTGTGTGGAATGTGGTGAAGATATGGGAAGATCAAATCCCAGACAGTTATGTGGAAAAATTTATTGTAGAAATAAATATTGAATTATTATTTTATTATAATTAAATTAAACTTATATGATTAATAGAAAATATACATATAAATTTAAATATTTTAATTCTGATTTAAATCAAGAAATAGGAGAAATAAAATATTTAGACGTAGGATCAAATGCACCAAAAGAAGAAAAATATCAATGGTATATCAAGACAAATGATACAATACAGCTGTTAACTTTTATAAGTATGGAGACTAATTTTAGAGTTTTTAAAGAATGTGTTTTAGAAATTATAAATGATACATGTATTTTTAATAATACAATGTATGAGTCTATTCTTTAAAAAAAATTGAAATTTATTTTATTCTTACCATGTAATAAAGAGAATGTACACTGAAACACTGTCAACTGAACTGAAGGAATTTTTTATTCCAACGAAACTACTTACTAGATATGATAGAGCTAATATTAGGGAATGTATAATTTCTGGTAAATATTATGGAAATGAAAGAATTAAAGAATCTATTAAATTTTCTCTAAACAAGTATTTTTTGAAATATTTGTCAGGCTGGAATCATGCAGATATCAAGCTTGAAACAGGACATCTATATTTTGGCATTGATGATGATGGTGCAATTTGTGGAATTCCTTATCGCGGTCATATTAATAATCAGTTTATTATGAATCATCTAAGATATCTTTTGAAAAAAACATCTTTGACACCAAAACAACAAAATAATTTTATGAAGAAAGTAGATCTTGATATTATTAGTGTCAAACCTTCTAAAGTAGATACAATGAAGAATTACTATTATCAACTTGACCAAGAAAAAAAGCATGTAGAAAATGTGGCTGACTACTCTGAAAAATATTCTATTTGGTGTGATAAATTGAAAAAATATTCTGTTAAACTAATTAAATATCTAAATCATCCTGTTTTGAGAAAAGAATTGATTAATTTTATTAGAGATAATAATAACACTAATGCACAAGAAATTATTGATTGTATTAATACCCATAATGAATGGGAAAAGTTGCCTCTTGGTGATATTAATTCACTAAAGAAGAATTCGCGTAATTTTTATTTTTGGGTTACAACATTCAAGGATGTAATGGTTATTAAAATTAAAAAAGAGAGGCCAGTGTATAATGCAGTAAGAACAATTAATTATGAAACTTTTTATCGGTCTGCTAAATTGATGGGACATCTATTTAGTTCAGATGAATCAATTAATTTCTATGTAATTAAAATTAGTATTCCTAATACAAAAAAACAGATTTCAATTGAGACATCAAAAGGAATTCAAATTTTTAAAAGATATCATACTATCCAAGGACCATGTTCATCACCACTGTAATTTAAAAAATTGATTATATTTCTTTATATTTATAAAAGATTTATAACATGTCTATACATACTAAAAATAATCAAATTATTAAAGTTGATGATGAATTAATTCCATTAATTGGAGCTTTTAATGATACAAATATAATAACTACACATAATTATGAAAATGAAATTAATTCAGCAATTGAGGCAGTACAAATTATATATAATTTAACTGATCTTATAAATGAGTTTAATGAAGCATCACGTTCAACAGATTTAGATTTAGAATATCAAGAAATCAACAAAAAGTATTCTAATTTACTGAATTTAATTGAAGTTTCTAGAGGTGCTTATAATTTGTTAAAAGTAAAAGATCAATTTATTGAAGATATAAAAAGTATTAAACAACCTTATGGATATTATAATTATATAAAAACCAATATTGTAAATGATCATATCGCATATTTAACAAAATCTTATTTTTTATTCAAATGGTCCATAAATTGTGGATTATTAATTCTTAAAAAAGAAACAATAATAAATGTTGTATGTTATTTATCTGATATTGAAATATTTAAATACATAGTAAAAATTATGAAATTAAATAAATCAGATATTATTAGTATTTTAAAATTTGTAATGAATTCTGACGATACAAGATACTATGATATTATAGATTATATACAGGACACTTATTTTGAAAAAAATATAACTCATTTTGATAGTGACATTGAATTATTTGAAACATGGTTAGAAAAGAATAAGTTTATTGAGCAATAAATATGATTTAAATAATATAATTAGACTAAGTATAATAAATGAATAATAAGATATCTATTGAACTTTTTGAACCATATAATTTTTTAAAAGATAATAAAGATTCAATTATAATAAAAAAACGAGTAGATTTTAATAATATAATGGATACAACTAAAATAATACTTTTAGATACAACTGAAAATTTATATAATGTGGAGTTGCCTGAAGGTTTAGAAAAAATAGTAATAAAAAATGATTTAATGAATTTTTTTAACAATATAAAATATCCAGCGAGTTTACGTTCTTTACACCTTGAAAAAAGTTTTAATAAATCATTAAAAAACTTAAAAATACCACAATATTTAGAAATGTTGACTTTAGGTAATTTATTTAATCAGGAATTAGAAGATTATGAATTACCAACCAAGTTAAAAATGTTTAAATTTCCCTTTTGTTTCAATAAAAAAATAGAGAAAATAAGGCTACCAGAAGATTTAGAAACGTTGATTTTTCATGGTAAATTTAATCAACCTATTGAGAATTTAGTATTACCTAATAAATTAAAATATTTATTGATACGATCTAATTTTAATCAGCCAATAAATAAGTTAAAATTACCAGATAGTTTACATAGTTTAGAATTATCTGATCCATTTAATCAGCCAATAAATAAGTTAAAATTACCAGATAGTTTACGTAGTTTAAAATTATCCGAGTCATTTAATCATCCTATTGATGAATTAATATTGCCTGATAATTTAGAAGTATTAGATCTAGGTAATATATTTAATTATCCAATAGAAAAAATTAAATTACCATCTAAACTAAAAGAATTACATTTAGGAAGTAATTTTAATCATGATATAAATTACTTACCACCAAATTTAAAATATTTACTAATTCCTGAATCATATAAATTAAAATCAGATAATATTCCAAAAGGAATTAAAGTATGTCATTATAGATATGATTCAACCTATTTAGATTATACAACATAACTTTGTAAAATATATATTATCATGTAATCACTATAAATTATTATTGTGCTTAATTTTAATTTAAGGTTTACTATTTGTAAGGTAAATTATCACTATTATTATTTAGGTAATTTACACAAGATATAAAATCATATGATATGGTTCTGCTTAAATTAAAAGACAAAGTAAAAATTAAATATAAATTAGTAAATTTACTTATTTTATTATTATTACAAAATATTATAATAACAATAAAAAAGAACTATTATTTCCAAAAAATTTTAATGAATCTATAGAAAATGATAGAGATAAGTGAAACTTATCTCTCAGTGTTAAATGGCCTAATTCATTGGAGACAATTTATTTTGGTTACAAATTTAATCAACCTATAGAAAATGTTAAATGGCCTAGTTCATTCAAGACAATTTATTTTGGTTACAAATTCAATCAACCTATAGAAAACGTTAAATGGCCTGATTCATTAAAGACAATTGAATTTAGTTGGGAATTTAATCAATCATTAGACTTTTTACCAGAAGCTTTAACTTTAATAACTATTTTAAATGAAAACTATCATTATTATTTAGGTAATTTACCTTTGAGTATACATAAAATATATCTTATGAAATCTTTAAAAATAAATGATATAGTTCCGCTTGAATTAAAAGACAAAGTAGAATTTATATAAAAATTGAATATAAATTAGTAAATTTACTTATTTTATAATTATTATGGATATTACAAAATATTACAATAAATAAAAAAGAACTAGTATTTTCAGATAATTTTAATGAATCTATAGAAAATGTTAAATTGCCAGATTCAGTAAAAACAATTAAGTTTTGTATTGAATTCAATCAACCTATAGAAAATGTTAAATGGCCTAATTCATTGAAGACAATTAAGTTTGCTGGTACTTTAAATCAACCCGTAGACTTTTTACCAGAAGGTTTAACTTCAATAACTATTTATAATGAAAACTATCATCATTATCTAGGTAATTTACCTTTGAGTATACAAAAGATATATCTTAGGAAAGATATAAAATTAGACGATATAGTTCCGCTTGAATTAAAAAACAAAATAGAATTTAAAAATTGAAT
>Ga0222632_1001119_pt1 | contig 10899 bp, 9 predicted proteins | sample AntAcemetageno46_FD_179828 | JGI IMG/M metagenome (GOLD analysis project Ga0222632, IMG submission 179828) | Saline water microbial communities from Ace Lake, Antarctica - #46 | ecosystem: Environmental > Aquatic > Non-marine Saline and Alkaline > Saline | place: Antarctica: Ace Lake | collected...
CATAAACAAATCCGAAACCTGCGGCTGCACTGGAATCGAATCGCACATTTGTAGTTGCCGTCGCCTCTACTTCAATCACGTTATTTTTAGATGTAGCCCCATCACTTTTTGAGGCCAGTCTAGTAGCCGTTGAGTTTATGTCCGCCCAGCCGTCTACGCCTGAAGACCAATCCGCTGCATAAGAAATGCCCCGACGATACTCAGGATTACTCGCCACCCAAACCTCTGGCCCGAGGTCACTGATTTCGAGAGCCTGCGCCGCTGTTGGCGCGACGTTGAAGATGGCCACGTCTCGCAATAACCATCCGGAGTATTGCCTGACCCCAAAATCATAGACAGTTGTGTCGATATCGACCGCGCTAGACGTGCTAATATCTACTGTCGCTACAGAGATACCGTTACGGTAGAGCGTGGCGTCACCATCACGGTCCGCTGTGATTAACCAGTTCGCCTTAATCTCGAAAATGTCCGAGCCGTAATCTAGGACGTAAACAGATGCTCCAATATCTAGTTTTACTGATCCTACGTCATAGCTAGATCCACTATCACGATCTAAATCCACAACAAGCGGCACCGCGCCGGTTGTCGAAACAAAAAGGGATTTCGTTCCGGCAGTCGTGTCCACCGTCCGCCCACTCCAACCAATCGCAAAATCGGATGTGCCAATAGCGGCGAGCGTTCCATCCTCAAAGACTCTAGCTGAGGCCGATCCTATGCGTGTTGCTACCACACCACCCGCAAACTCCCGTCCGCGAATCGCCGAGCCGTAAACATCATCAAGAACATCGCTCGTAGGCACGACGGCAGCCGTGCCACTGCGTAGCTCTGTTTCGGTGGAGAGTTCGACCTTACCCTTTACTGAGGTCGTTGCATCAGGCACCGATCCACTAGCCAGTGTTGCCCATGAGGAGCCGTTGTAGAAATAGACATCATCATCGCCCGTGTTGTAGTAGCTGTCGCCCTCTTCGAGCGCAGATCCGTCGTCCCTTGTCGCTGGGTTACTCGCTGCGGGGGCCAGGATGCCCAGGCCGCTGGAGAGTTGCCCCACCGTCACCTTGCGCAGATCCGGCACCTCGCCCACCTGGGAGATCATCAAGAGATCCGAGGAGGCCACCGTGCCCGTGGGCTCCGGCAGTTGGTCCAGGTAAGTCCGACCCTGGCCAAAGGCCAGCACCGGGAGAAAAAAGAGTAATAGATAGTTTTTCATAATTCTAAAAGTTTAGCTACGGCGCGGCATGATCACGACCCCGGTTCCCCGGCTCGCCACGGCCAGCCCCGTCCCACGCTCATGCAAAGTTCCCCGCAGCCGCCACTTGCGCAGCGACCGCACCGATACCCGGCGGCGTGAAAGATAAGTGCGTTGTTTCATAAAAATAAGGTTTCAGGTTCATTCGAGCATCACACGCGCTATGCCCCTACCCCCAAATTCCGTTCCCCTGTATCGACGGCCCACCGGCGGCGTTGCCCCTGGGAGATTTCCAGGTCGTCGATCTTCTTCTCCAAAAAGGCATTGGCCCGGCTCTCGTCCACCTGGGCCGCATTCAGGTCGCCGCGCTCGCGCTTGGCTTCTGCCGCCGCCTTCCACCCCACGTATTGCAGCAGAAAAGCCGGGAAGCGGATGTTCGCCCAGGCGGCCCCGTCGTAGCTCCGGCCTTCGCCGGTGCTCGGCCAGTAGGCCGTATCTCCGGCTACGTAAACCGCGCCCGAGTCGTAGATGTCCGAGGGGTAGCGGGTGAAGGCCTCGCGGTATTCCACATAGACAGTGCTCACATCGGTAGGGTTCACATATATCTTATCGCCCACGATCCGATACGGCAGCTCATTGCGCTTGCGGTTGTGGATCGTCGGCTCAGTGCGCCCCACGTAGATCGGGCTCCCCCCGGCGATGTCTGTATATTTATCAAACGCCCCCGAGGTCAGCGCAACCGAGGTAGCGCGCACGATCAGATCCGGCCAGGGATATTCATCATAGGCCTCTTCCCCCCAGGTGTTGATATACTCGACCACCGCCCGCATCTCGCTCTCGGGCAATAGAAACTCCGGGTTCATCCCCAGCTTTGTCGCCGCCAGGTTGATCACCGTTTTCAAACTTACATTTCTGCTCATATCACTTTTTCGTTTAGATGACCAATCCGGGATGGGTTACAGTCGCCTTGCGCTTCGAGGCCACGCGGATTTGCGGGTATTTCTTCCAGGCGGCTTCGTGGAATTTGGGGTTCTTCCAGGGGTTCGGCCCGTAGTCCGCGCGGTTGCGCGGGTCGCGCATCGCCGCCCAATACACATCCTCCGTCACGCGGATGCGCATTTGCCCCAGGCCGTCGATCATCCGCGCCTCTTCTCCGGCATTGAGCTTGTCCTGGGCATCCATCCCCGAGAGGGTTTCGAGCGCCTGGCCCGTGCACAGTTCGTGCACTACCTCCGGCGAGAGCTTCCCGTCGAGCTGCTGGAACATACTCTGCGCAATCGCCTCATTGGCGGTTGCGGCTTCCTGGGCCATCACGCCCTGGTCTTCCGTTGCTTTTGCTTTCATCGTCCGTTTCTCCGTTTTTCAGGCGGCGGGGTTGAGGCCGCTTCCTGAAAAACGGGGGAGGAGTTGCCATTGCTGGCCTTCACTCTTCCCCCGTCGATTCATGAGTGATTTACCGAATCAAATCAGTGATCAGGATCCGCTTACGGCGATCTTCGCCTGCTGGAGCGGGTTCTTCACGCAGAGCCCGGCCACTGTGCGCCAGAATCCACGTTGACCTCCGCCCTTGTCTTCCAGCTCGACCATTTCCGGCATCTGGTTGTAGCGCAGCTCGATCCCCTCCATGTCGAGGATGTAGCCCCGGCGCTGTTGGGTGTCGGCATCGCCACTGTCGTAGGCGTTCCAGACTGTCGGCATGATCTCGACCGTGCCAAAGTCACCCTGGTAGATGTCGATGGTGTTCACGATCTTCTTGCCGTTGGCATCCTGGTTAAAGGTGCGCAGGCTGGCCTTGGTCGTGGTCACGCCAGGATCGTAGTTCGCCATGAGCGAGAACTGGCGGCGAAGCTGCGACCCTGCGAGGCAGGTCAATACCGGCGTTTCGCCTGTGGCATTGTAGCGCGCTTCGAGGATGTTGTTCAGCTTCGTCTCCGGGTCGGCTACGAAGTTCGTCCAGGTGCCCGAGTAGATCTGATCCGCAGGTGTGCGGAACGAGGCATCGATAGGCAGATCACTCTGCGCACCGTTCTGGATGTACTTACCCAGCGAGCGCATTTCGTGCCCCACCGTGCCATTGTCGGCCTGCGATTCGTTGTCACCACAAGCCACCGCTTCCATTGCCCGCTTGATCACGGTCAAGGCTTTGGCCGCATTGTGGGCAAACTCCTTCTTCTTGCCCACGCCAGCGGGATCCGAAAGATCCTGTGCCAGGTAAGACACCCCAAAAGGTTCGAGGAAGAAATGCACGCGGCTCTGGAGGAGCTTGCGCGAATCGCTGTGGTTGTTGTGATCGCCGAGCACCAGATCGTCGCCATCGACGTGGGCCGCTACGGTCGGGTTGCGGTAGCCTTCGGCCACCCATTCAAACAAGCTATTGCATAGCTTGGAGCCCTTGGCCGCTTGCGAGATCAAAGGTGTGTTTTTCATGTCGGCGATGGCCAGGAAGTCCGCGAGGTCCTCCCGTTTGCCGACTTGGCTGCGTTCAAGTAGAAGTGCCATAATTTGGTTTCTCCGTTAGTATATATTGTGTCGTGGACTCCCCCTGTCGCTGCCTGGTCCCGGTCAACCTTGACCGAGTAAAAGATTCGCCAGATCGCTGGAGGAGCCCGTTTGTGCGTAGTCGCTGCGTCCAAGGTCGCTTGAGTTGCCAGCCGATGCCGCCGCCGGGCTTCCACCCTGCGGGCTCTGCCCACCCTGGCGGCGTGTGCCACCACGGGCCAGAATCGCGCTCGCCGTGGCTCCGCCCATACCACCGCCGCCCGATGTCGGGGCTGCCGTAGCTGCTGGAGTTGGCGCGGGCGCGGCCGGGGCCGGTGGGGTAGGAGTGGGGGCGGGTTGTCCACGGCCTTTCAGCCGGGCCGCCATGCCCACCATCATATCCGCCACCGCCAGACGTCCTGCCGGGTGATTCCGTAGCTCGGGGAATTGCTGGTCCATAATTTGCGTATGGATCTGCGACTCCCGGCTATCGGGTTTTTGCAACCAGGCATACGCCTCATTGGCCTGCTGGTTCACCTGTTCGGTCTCGGCCAGGGCCATCGCCTTCTCCTGGGCTTTGCGTTGCAGTGCTTTCGCATTGCGGCGCAGGCCCTTGAGCTGCTTGGCATTCAACGCACTCCCGTTCAAATCGGCAGACTCGATCTCCCCATCGTCGATGAGGTCAATCTGTTCATCCGCCCAATCCTCCAGGTTTTGCGCCTCGCGCACCCGCTCTTGCAGTTGCGCCTGGCTCGTAACGTCTGCGAGTGGATCCGACGATTCCGGGCGGGCCGCTTTCGCGGGCTCCCCCTGATCACCGGCTGCCATCTGGCGCTCCAACTCGGCGATGCGCTCCTCTTGCTTCCTTGCTTTATCCTGGAAATGGCCTTTCTGCGCCGTCAGCTCATCGATCCGCGTTTGGTAGCGGTCGCCACCTCCCTCCGGTTCCTGTGCCTGCGCTTCCCCGCCATCTCCGGCAGTGGCTTCGGGTTCGTCCGGGGCGACTGCCCCCTCCAACTGGTCGGGGGATTTGCCACTCCCGGCCACATTCTCCTCCACACCAGAATCTTCCGACCCCATTGCTTCAAAAATGCCCTTCTCCAATGCCTCGCTTAAACCACTTTCGAGCACGTCAGAGAACGAGGCGAATCCTCCCTGACTATCACTCTCACCGGCCTTTGAGGGCACCGGCGCTTCCCGCGTGTTTGATTTCGACATGCGACCCATAAGCCACAAAAAAACCGAAGGCAAAAGCCTCCGGTCAGCAGTCCAAGCCGGTCGCAGACGATCCGCGAGGATTTACAGTAGGTCATGGCGCGCTGAGCGCCACTTCAAACTTTGCAAAGTTCTCATAACAACTTGTTCGCTTAAAGAACTGGAACCGCTACCTCACGAATTTCAATCGTCGGCGACGACCATTCGTTTTCAGCTTCGATCCGCACTCTTGACCACTGCCAATTGCACGATGGGCATTTATAGTGATTTCGTGGCAGATCATTACCAAACCCATCCACACAAAAGTGCTCTAGATTTTCCGTGTGACCACATCGGCACGTTATCCCCGGAGCGGGCCAACCGGGATACGGAGAAAAAAGCGAACCAGACGGATCAGGACAATCCAGCTCGCGCTTGGCTTTACGAGCCCGTCTTTCACTTGTTTGAGTCATATATTTTGTTGCCATATTATTTCCTTTCGTCGCTGGATTCCTGTCCTATTTGTTGTGGTAAGAAAACATGGTTTGAGCGTTTTGATTGCCATCGCTGCTCCGCGCGATCAGGTTCCTCCACCCATCCGCGCCAGGCGCATACTTTGCAGCCGCTCCTTATCGTCGGGCCGCACCTGCGGATTCAGGTAATCCTCAATCGTCGCCACAGCCACCTCCATAAAAGCCGCCCCGCCGCAGTAGTAGGAGACACCCCGATCCCCGCCGGGAGCGGTATGCGAGAGGGGATGTCGCTCCCGCTCCACAGCCGCCGCCTCCAAGTCGCGCAACACGTCCAAAATCAAAACCACCGCCGGGTGGTTGCTACCCAGCGCCAGCAAAGCCTGCCGCGCCCGTTCTTCCTGTTCATTGTTTTCACTCATAAATCATCATTGGGCTTCCAACTGCCGATTCGGATCCATCCCAAACTCGCCCACGATCCGGTTATTTGCCTGCTCGATCTGCTGGGTGAAAAACTTGAACCGGTTATCAATCAAATTGCGGAAGGTCTCGTCCTCCTCGTAGCGCTTCATATGATCCGGGTTCGCCTCCATGATCTCCTGGAGCGTCTGGCGGCGCAGCTCATAATTCTGCCCCCTCTTGAGCGCCGTCGGCACGCCCGAGTGCATAAGGGCAAACTGCTGCTTCTCGTCCTCGACCTCCGCCTGGCTCACACTCTGCTTATCCTTCACGACCAGCTCCGAGAGTAGGGGATCGATCCCCCGGCCAATCAGCCCGATCAGGTCCGAGCGCCCGATCACCGCATCATTATCCAGTGGCACCGCCAACTTGATGAAGGCCTCCATCTTTTTGATATACAGCTCCAGGTCCAACTCGTCCGCCGATACCTCAATCCCCACATCGAAATTCCCCTGGATCTCCGCCGGGTCCACCTGGATCTGGTCCGGGTTCCCGTTGATCGTCCGGGCAATCGTCTGCGGACTCATGTATTGCTGGCACAGCGAGAAAATCTGCGAAAGCATCTCCCCCGTCACATCCGTCATCTGGTTCACCAGCTTCTCCGCCCGAGTCCGCACCCGCGTCGGCGGCACACCCTCCACCTGGCGGCCAAAGAGACGATTCACCTCATCCATGATCGTCTTCTCATACTCCCGGCTCGCCGGGTCATAGCCTGGCATCGGCAGGAACGAGAAACCGCTCCCCGTGGGGTCGGGCAGTTGCGCCGCCGGTCCCAGCGTGATGTCGTATCGCTTGCCCGTGCGCTTCGGCGTGCGCAGCGGCGGAATCAACGTAAAGTCGCCCCGATCCCCGCGCAAATCCGTCTGGCGCTTGATCCCCTGCTGGTGCGTGTAGAGCATCTCCGGCACCCCGCGCGCTTCGCACAGCCGCCGCTCCACTACCTCATTCGGAATCTCGATCAGCGGAATCTTGCCATGCCGGTAGGGCGAGAGCGCCCAACTGCCCCAGGCATTCTGAATCAGCGGGCTCATCACAATCTGCTCGCAGCGCATCGCCTTCGTCCGCTCATCGTAAGACTTCCGGTAGCAGGTAAACACCTCGTAGAGTTCGCTCTCATCGCCAAACAGCATGAAATTGCGCGTGCGCTCATCCGCCGCCACCGAGAACGACACCCGCCCCTTGCGCCGTGTCACCCATACATTGTTCTTCTGCTTCCCAATCGGCCCGGCGGCGATCAGTGCCGCCTTAAACTCCTTCTTCCAACTCTCCAGCACCGCCACATTCTCCAACGTGGCCCGCGAGTAAGTATTGCGCTTCCACACCAAATCGGCATCGGCCAGCGTCTCCGTATCCGTGGGGAAGAAAACATCCACCCACGGCTTCAGCGCCCGCAACCGTGGCATCCCCTCAATCGGGCGCGAAACCTCCACCTCCGTCGAGCCATTGGCCCCCAGCTCGCGCACCGCGCGGGCCGCCGTCGTCCGGTCCAGGTTCAAAGCCCCTTGCAGGAAGCCAATCGCCAAATCCTTTTTCGACTCATCGTAGAAACCCTGCAACTCCTCCTCCGAAATCTGCCCCTTCATCACAAGCTCCTGGAGCTTCTGCTGATTAATCGGCAACGTCTCCACATCGTAGCGCCCCCGCCAATCCACCGACAAAAACGCCAGCGCATACGTCTTGCTCCAGTTCATCGCCAACTCCAACTCGCGGGCAATCTCCCGCTTCATCTTATTGCGGGCCACCTGCTTCAAAAGCGTGTGCGCCGCGCCCGCCTTCTTCATATCCGTCATCTCCGTAGGCACCGCATTGATCCGCGCCCGGTGGAACGCACTCATTTGCAAATCCACATCCGCCTGGATCTGCTCCTCGATCATCCGCACGCGGGAGTCAGTCGCCCCCTCCCACGGCCAGGCATCCTCCGAAGTCGTGCCATGCTTGCGCCCATCCGCAGACTGGCCCTCCCAATAGCAGTAACGCGCATCCGCATACTCCTCCATTCGCTCCAGGTAATACCCCGCAGCCGACACCGTATTCTCCAGCTTGCGCTGGATACCCTTAAAATCTTCCTCTTGGCTCATAGTTTTTCCTCGTTTTTAGTATTCTAAAATCAGCGGTTCAGCATCTTCTCCACATCGCCACGGCGATAGTAAGGCTCGCCATCGGGCTTCAACCGCACCGGTTCCAACAACCCCGCCGACACCCAGGCATAAAACTCATTGCGCGTGCACCCCGTCCACTCCAACACATGCCGCCGCCGCAACAACAACCGGTTAGGCCGCTCCCCAATCTGCGCCTCGGCTACCATGCAACTTCCTGGGCGGCATCGTGAATCAACTGTTCTTCAAAGTTCATAATTTAGTCAGCATCCAGCATCCAGCATCACGCGCTCCGCGCGTCACCACGCCCCCTTCCTCCTCGGCAGCTTCCTCGTCAGCACGGCCACCTCACGGGAATCGCCCGTCCAGCGCACCGGCAACTCCATATTCGGCACAAAGCGATCATTGCGGCGCACCCGCACCAGGATCAGCTCATTATTGCCATCACGGCAGAACAGCACCCGAGGATTCCGCGGCACCCGCTCCACGCGGGCGGTAAACTCCCGGCTCACCTGTTCGGCCATCTCCGGCCACAGACCCTCCGGGATCTCGGGCATCCCGAGTTGTTTACAAACCTCGACCACGGCCTCCGCCGACCAAAAAACACCGGACCCAGGCACGATTTCCACCGTGCCCTCCGGCATTGCCCTGCGCGCCTTGCGCAATACCTGTCGTTCCACCCCCGTTAGGTCCGCCAGATCAATCTCTGTAATGGCTCGGGCATCCCGCCCCCCAAACGAATCGTTTTCATTCATCGCTTGTTGTTAAAAAGAATTATCTAAACCAACGCAGATCTTCCAACAAACCCACCCGGTGTCAAGACATCATCTCAGTGTTCGTCATCCAGCATCCAGCATCGCGCTCCGCGCGTCAACACGGCACCCTCCCCGTAATCACCATATCCCCCTCGGCAATATGCTCCGGGCCTGAGTTGATAAAATAGCGGTCGGGGTCCACCACATCCTTGAGCGCATCCTTATCCGTGCCCATCCCCGTAAACTCCTTATAGGCCATGATACTCTGCTGGCAATCCTCCACCACATACCAATTCGGGCAATTCATCGCCGTCACCGGCTCGTGCTCATCGTAGGCCATCTCCGTGTTCAGCATCTCCAGCGTTACCTGAATCGCCGTGCGGCCACCCTGGGCACCGCCAGAGTAGGCCCGCTCCCACACCATACTCGGGCCGATCACCCGCCCGCGCGGGTCCACCTGCTCATCATCCATCAGCATGATGATGCTCGTCTCATCCTCGCCCCCCGGCGCGGGCGTGCCCCCCATCCGCGGGTCGATCATCCGCACCTCCGGCATCTCCGTCTCCTTGCTCGACACCCAAACGCCCGACTCATCATTCCACACCCAGCCCTCCGCCTCCAGGATCCGCCGCTTCACCTTCACAATACCCCCGCCCGACTCCGTAAACATCGCCGGGCCGCCCAACCAATCCTTCTTCTCATCCTTCGGCGGTGTCGCCCAAGGGCCATACGTATCGAAATCCGGCCACTCCCGAAAAACGATCTTCCAGCCATTCGGAGTAACCCAATACCACTTCACCACCCAATTCTTTGCCCCACCCGGATCTGCCGACACATACATCGACCCACCCACCTCCTTGCGGATCGACTCAAACCGCTCCCGCGTGATCACATGCACCTCCTCCTTGAAATTCGGGAACGCGCCACTCTCCGCCCGCTCCGTATAGCCATAGGCCCGGATCAACACCTCCGGCACACTCTTGCCAAAACACCGGCTCACAATATTGGAATACGGCGAAAAGACATTCTCATCCGAGTGGAAAAACACCACCGCCTTATTCGTCACCTTATCACTCTTCCCCGTGCCCAGACCCCGCATCGCCATCGGCACATGGCCGCGCGGGCAATTCCGTGCCAGCCTCCGCTTGAGCACCGGCGAGCCCTCCTTAAACAACTGCGGATCCACCGGCCTCGTCTCCGTGGGCGACGACCCCGCCATCAACATCTGCGTAGTGGGGGAGTAGCCCCGCACCGGCGTATAGCTCGAAATGATCTTCCCCCCGCGCGAAGCCGTGCGGAACTCCAGCGCCTCCAGAAACGACACCGGCACCAACTCATCCGTCCACACCAAATCAAACTCATACCCCTCCAGAACACTCACATCCTGCTTGTAATTAAAAAACAAACACTCCCCCCGCGTCCGGGGCAGGATAAACATATCATCCGAAAACCCCTTCCCATTGGAATACTTCATCCGGTAGTGCCGGGTAATCTTGTTCAACTCCCGAATCTCCGGCGGCAAGTAGCGATACACATATGGCTGCTGCTGGAGCTGGCTCGACTTCTCCGACGAGTGGAAACAAGCCACCACAATCCCCCGATCCATCGCCACCTCCCGCTCCCACTGCGGCAACCACGGCGGCCCCTCCAGGAGAGTCTGCACCACATACGACCCGCAAAACTCCGACTTCCCCGAACGATTCCCCCCCAGCAGCAAAACAATATCCGCCTCGCTCTCCAGCGCCGTCCGCGCCCGCCCCCAACTCTCCAGCTCATGCCCATTGCGCAGCGGGTCATACTTCTCCAGCGCGATCAACCGCTCCCGCTCATCGTGGATCGTCCGCAGCCGCTCCTCCCCCTCATCCCCCTGCTTCAGCAAAGCAAGCGCCTGCTCCCGCGAAGGCCGCGCAATAAACGGGTGGGGCGTCCACTTCATCCCGCAACCCCCCGCCGCCGCGCGGCAAAGAAATCCGACCAAGTGCGCACCCCAATCACCCGCCCAAAAACCGACACCGAAATCCGATTCGCCCGATCACCCTGGCGAACCACATACTCCACCGACCCAAACGCAGGCCGAGTCACCCGATCAATCATCAACAACTCCCCAACCATCGGCGGATAATCCGGGAAAGGCCCAGCCATCCGCCTCTCAGCCTGCACCCGCTGCGAAGCCCGCCCCATCCGAGCACACCGCTCCCGATTCTCCTCACTCCGGGACTTCTTGAAACTTTGCAAAGTTCTCATAACAACTTGTTCTACGC
>Ga0222632_1001123_pt1 | contig 10867 bp, 10 predicted proteins | sample AntAcemetageno46_FD_179828 | JGI IMG/M metagenome (GOLD analysis project Ga0222632, IMG submission 179828) | Saline water microbial communities from Ace Lake, Antarctica - #46 | ecosystem: Environmental > Aquatic > Non-marine Saline and Alkaline > Saline | place: Antarctica: Ace Lake | collected...
AAATGAGCGCACACAATGATCTAGTTTTACTATTATTTTCTAGATATGGATCAACAAACACAGGGAAAATTATTTATTGTGGCAGGAGCTATTGGATTGATGATATCGGCATTTTTTCTTATATCTGCCTTTTTCCCAGAAAATAAATGAGAACCAATAACGACAGAAATGATAATAAGTGATAATGAAGAAGACAAAATAAACCAATCAGAAGAGAATGGAGAAATTGATTTTACCCAAATACTTATTGAAGGGCAAGATAAAAAAAACATAAATGTGCTTATTCCAGAGTTCTTGTTTACATCATGATTTGATAGCATCAAAGATGAGATTAAGGAAAAAAATAGAATAACAGTAAAATTCTTCACAACAAAGGATAGTAACATCTACAATACATTAGGAAAAGAATGGATCTACAACAATGAAAAAATGGACATCATCTTAGTGCCTACAGATATCTTATTATCATTTACCTCACAAAGTAAGTTTATTCCTATAGCAGAGAAAATAACACCGTATTACCACACATCATTAAGCTGAATAATAGATCAAGAAACGTATACATTTGTTCCACATAGCATAGATCCTATTGTAATTTATTCGCACAATAGCAAAGCATACCCTACAACAATAGATGCTCGATTAGATCTTGTTATAGGACGAGAGTCACCAAAAAGATGACACTTTCCGGTTTTGTTTGGATTTAGTAGCCAGAACAATCACTTTCTCAGACAAGGAAGAGAGATTATGGAAAACAATTTCTTTATCTTATATCATATTATAGATCATCTTGCACAATGACCTGATGCTATAAAAAACATCAAAACATTGTTAGATATACCAAATCTTACCAAAGTAGAATCACGAAATGTAGCAGATTTTATAAACACAAGTAACAAACTTTCTGAAAAAAATCCTATGTGTAAAGTATATCCAAGTTTATGTCTTTTTGCATACAACTATGGAGATAGTCGCATATGATTATTGTCTGATGTAAACAAAATAGATAGATTTTTTCCGATAGACGATTATACAATCAATCCATTCCGATATACAGATAGTTATCCAGCAAAATGATGGTGATTTATTTCAAACAAAGATAGTATATCAAGTAGAATAACTATGTTCTTAGAAACATATATACAATCAAGCTTAATAAATATAAATGAAGAATTACGAAATAGATCAATCCCAGCAAGTACATTAGCCAATAGCACAATAAACGATCCATCTATTCAATGATCACTCTATGACAACAATAATCGAAAGATATTTATATGAGAGAAGGACTCATTAATTAACGCTATACAAAAGACCCAAATTATTGAACTTCTTCAAGGAACATACACACCAGAGTTATTTATTGAAAATCGAAAAAAATAATTATTTTGCTTTTCTAAAAATAATTTGTCCCCCAGCTTCATTATCAAATTTATCCAGATCATCAGGATCTGACTTCATAACTTCTTGTTCTTCCTCTGGAGTACGCTTTACAAAAGGAGTATCTAGTAATATTGATTGATAGATCATTTCTGTAGCATCAATAGTAAGGTTTTTGGGATCGATAGGAAATATAGGAGAGTCATCTTCATCATTGTATGTTTGAACGTTAGGATCAATAACAAAGTAAGCTGAGAAAGATGTTAATTGTACGTTTCTCATATATGCAGTTCCAGATACATCAGATTCTTCATTAATATAACAATTAATATCTTCTAGTCTTGCAATAATTGTTGAATTGTCTATTGATTGAAGAACGAGTTTTCATGAAATACCTCTACCGTCCAATCATGAAATACTAGAAATCATAATTGAAGAGAAAATAATTTCATCAATACATCAAATATTGATTAGCAAATCGGATATTTTAATACGAGTAGATTGTCACATCAATAATCACAAAAACAAAATAAATACATAAAAGATAATAACATTTTACTTATCATTGTCAATCATGACAACAAAAAAAGACACAATCTTTATCAACAAAGAAATCATAAATTTCTTAGACACAATATATATGCAATGAGAGAAAACATTAATAGCGATATCATGATGATCAGATAGCATATATGTATCTCTTATAATGCAATATTATCGAAAAAATAAAAATCGAGATATTAAAGATCTATACTATATATATTGTGATCATGGTATAAGAGAGAATAACTCTGATAAAAAACATATAAAAAAGTATGTTTCTAGTGAGCAATTATATATCATCAAAAGAGAGCCCAATAAAAAAAATACTGAAGCTTCATTAAGAAGATGGAGATATGAGCAGATAGAAGCATATATGAAAAACAATAAAATACACAACCTTATAACTGGACACCATCTATCAGATCGTATAGAATCAACGTTTCTCAACCTTCTACGCGGGTGTGCTATAGACGGGTTTATCAGTATGCAGAGAGTAGAGAAGAACAGTCATTTGATTCAATGAAAAATTATAAGACCATTGTTAATGTTATCAAAAACACATATACAAGCTATTTGCGATACCAACAACATACTCTATAGCTATGATACAACAAATGAAGATATAACGGTCTCAAAAAGAAATAAACTAAGACATACAATACTGAAGTCTCTCAGAGAACTATCACATAAAGAGACTACGGAAGAGAACTCTTTTGAGAATAGTATGCATGAAATATATGCAGCAATCGAGCACACACAAGAAGGCAATGCTCCAATAGAAATAGAAACTGTACCAATGTATAAGCATCGAGATACTAAACGAGCGTATAAACGGAATATCAATCATGAAAGTATAACAACAAACATAGTGAAAAAACTCTGTAAACAACTACACATACAGAATAATATGCATAAGAAAAACATTAAAGAACTTAGTGAGTTTCTACAGAAAAAGAACAAATGACATAAATACATAAACCATACATATTTTTTCATAAGCCAAGGATGTATCTATATAATTAATTGACCAAAAAAATTTTGGGAAAAGACAACAACGCAACATCCAAAAAACATAGTAAATCTATTTAATCAGCCTGTAGAAAAAAAAATAATAAAAGATCGATGTTTTAATACAGGGAGTGATAGAATACACGGAAAACCATTTAAAAAACGATGTACAAATCAAAAAATACCTATTTTCCGAAGAGAAAATATTATCAGTGAAATACAAGGCGATAAAAAATTAAAACCGATTATTTGGAATTTTATGAAAAGCACAACAACTAATCCATAGAATCATTTTTTTTCTTTGTCTCTGTAAGGCTATCTTCCCAACGAGAAACTGATTCTGAAATTTGCTGAGGCGGAAGCTTCTCTCATTTAATTTTTGAAGATCACATAGCAGTCATTAAATCTTCGTATCACTTCCATAATACTCCTCAAATAGTGCGAGCCAACGAATCTTGAGATTCAGACATAGATAGAGAAAAAATAAAATATTAATGAACAATGATTCTATCAGTAGTAAAACTATATAAACGAACTTTCCCAGCAACATTGTATTTCTTTTTCAAAGCAGTTAAGGCATCTTTACTTGATTGTATTCAAGTAGTTCCCGGAAGCAACACACCACTCTGTCCATCACCAATAATACAAATGCCTGATAACGACATATCCAATCATGAGAATACTTCTTTATCTGTTTGTTCAACAATATCTTTAACTACATCAACAACAATAGAGGTAATAACATCAGATCAGATAAGCGCGTTATATAGAACAGGAACCAGTTGTTCCATTGTTTTTGTTGTTTGCAGCGTTCATTGTGATGTTATCAATTCTCATTTTTCATCAAACAATGACAAAAATATACCCGAAGTCTCAGTTAGAGTATATGATATAGAAAGTTCTTGAATGACTTTATCTAACATAAAAGCAGAAGAAAATAAAATTATTTCTTAGATCTCAGATGGCGAATAAGCGGCCAAAAACGAATAATTTCCATAAACTGTAATCATGTATATCTTCAAAGGGCAATAAGTAAAATTATTGCAAATAACACAAAACTAGGATACAACAACACAATGTGACGCAATGACTCAGACTGTATAATAAGATAGGAAACGTAAGATACAAGAAGGAAAAGAGAAAAAGATCAAAGTTGTTTAACACTGATAGATACAAATGATGCTGTCCATATTTTTGAAGCAATAACCACCATAATAATATATGCAATCAACACCATAGGATTGCTGAATATAACAAAGTCATTTGCCACAAATCACAGCATATTAAGAACAACAAGACCAATGATAGTAAGAAATATATAGACAACGGTCTGAAGCCCCAACTTTGCAGTAGCTAAAAGCGTGAATCTACGAGTAAATGCAATGATTATCATCTTCGCAATAACTCACATCACAAGAAGAAATAAGGATGTTTTTAATCCAATAACATGAAATGAAAGAGCAAAAATAAGTGGATAGTAAACACCATAGGAAGATATTCAGATAACTTGTTTACAGAACACAATAAATAACACAGCAAATACACAAAGCAGAAGAAGGACAAGCATATCCAAAGGGAATCATTGGAATAAGAGATAATCTACAATGTGACCAAATGAATAAGAAAATCTTGGCCCAGATGCTTGCAATAATGATCCATCGAGAACTATTTGATCATATGATACTTTTCCTATAGAAAGTTGTAAGAATCCATTCATCGCTTCCTGAGAAGACAAAACAAATATATTTGCACCTTCTATAGTTCTACTGAACCTTGCAAGAAACTTTTTTACAATAGTTTTATTTGTATCATCAATAATAAATATTTTTTTTGTTGATAGATCAACAGACTTATCCTGCTGCATAAGATGAAGAACATCAAATATAAGAGAATAGTTTTTAAGAGAAAAATAGATGTCCTTACTATGTATAATAGAAGACCAATTTTGCCTCAACGTAGAAAGCAAGGAAGAAGATGAGCTCAATGAGTCATCAGTAACAATAAAAGGACGCAAAAAAAGATTGTTTTGACTCATATTTTGAATAATCCCTACACCAAACTCATCAATATATGGTCATATATAAGAGTATATTGCGTCATATGATTGAATACTTTTTTCCAAGGTATAGGCACAAGCTCAATATTTCACTTTTGCACGAAGCAAGTGTTGTCACAATTCAGGAAATTGATAGACAAACTCTGTTTCAGAAGAACGCTGTAGTACTCTAGAATTAAAGAGGAGTTCATACTGAATACTTGCTGATCACAAAATATCTTGAGGAACAATAATTCTTTCAAGAGAATTCCCAGCCGCACTAGAAGAATTAATGATTGCAACGGAAAGAGAAAAAGTATAGTCATGTCAAAGCACAACTGCCTCTGGCCCTCCAATCGAAAAAACAACATCATCACAGCTGAGTAACTCATCTTCTTGAGCAAAACTATAAGAAGAAAGCATAAATCAACAAAGGATTGCTATTGTGAAAAATACGGATTTATATATAGTAGACATCATGTTGTTTATTCATAAAACGATAATGACCAAACTATGATTTAGCATACGCAAAGAACGTGGAAATGCAAGAGTATGAACCATAACCTTAAATGGAGTCACTCTACAGACTCCTATATTTATGCCAGTTGGAACAAAAGCAACGATAAAAGGACTATTTCTCGAACTCCTGCAAGATCCATATCGAATAGGTGAACACAATGACATTATAAAACTCATCCTCGCAAATACCTTTCATCTTTACCTTCGCCCTGGAGATGCTATCATAAAAGAAGCTTGATGACTGCATACATTTGAGAATCGACCATGACTAATACTCACAGATAGTGGATGATTTCAAGTATTTAGTTTAGGATTGTGAAATAAAGAAACAACAATGTGATCTCATCCAGTTTCTATGAAGATGAAAGAAGAATGAGTATCTTTTCGTTCTCCATATGATTGAAGTAAACATATCTTTACCCCGGAAAATGTCCTAGATATCCAAAATAATTTTGGATCAGATATTATGATGATGTTGGATGTTTGTTCCCCTGCTGACGCAGACAAAAAGACAATACATCAACATATGGATAGAACCCATCGTTGGGCAAAGAGAGCCTTTGATCATTTTATGCCAGAATACGAAACATCTCGCTGAGTGCTGTTCCCGATCATTCAGTGAGGATCTCACTTAGATCTAAGAGGGAAATCAATCCAAGCATTGACTCCATTTGCGATCGATGGTATAGCTGTGGGATGAGTAAGCGTATGAGAAAGTAAAGAAAAAATACATGAAGTAATAGCATTTACTGGACCAAAACTACCAAAAGAAAAACCAAGATACTTGATGGGAATAGGAACTCCTGAAGATATATTATATGCTATAGAACATGGATTTGATATGTTTGACTGTGTACTAGCAACTAGGCTTGGAAGGCATGGTGTGATGTTTTCTGATGAAGGGAATATCCATATAACCAATGCAAAATATAAAAAAGATTTTTCTCCTTTTAGCACACTATCGCAATGACTCAGTAAATATACAAAAGCATATATTCATCATCTTATCAAAGAGAAAGAGATGTTGTGAGGAATATTGTTATCTCTCCATAATATTCTTTACCTTCACGATATGCTTGAAAAGCGAAAGAAAAATCTATTAAACAACTAATCTTGTAATCCAAACCACAAAACACTAGTATCTACAATAAGATAAAATTTATACCTTATACCTATAGGATGTTACTTAAACTAAATTCAATCATCATTTATGGATTGTGAGCATTTTTCTTGGCATTGGCTCTGTATCCAGTATATATTATGCTTCTCAAAAAATGGAAAGTTGGGAAAACTATCCGTGAAGAAACAATTACCGGAGAAAAAGCAACCATTTTTGTTAATTTACATAAACACAAAACCGGAACCCCAAACCTTGGATGAGGTATGTTCCTTATTATTATGGCCATTATGATAGGACTATCGCTTATCTTACAGCACTATGACATTATCAATAATTCATTAATATCTAGACAAGAAACATATATCATCTTGTTTTGATTTTTTAGTATGGGAATACTGGGACTTATCGATGATTATCTTAATGTTAAATGACATGGTAAAATCAAATGACTGAGCGCTAAAGCCAAGCTTATAGGTATGTTTTTCATAGCAGGATTTATTAGTCGATTCTTTTATAGTAGACTATGAATAGATTATATAAATTTACGACCAATAGCAGGAAAAATAAATCTTGGAATATTCTATCCTATCATAACATTCTTTATAACAGTAAGTATAGTAAACGCAATAAACATCACAGATGGATTGGATTGATTGGCTGGATGATTAATGACAATTATATTACTCACTATGGCAATCGCAACATTCTTCTACCAAACATACATAGCAACAACAGTTATCGTTATTGTAATAGCTGTACTTCTAGCATTTCTCCGATACAACATCAACCCAGCAAAAATATTTATGGGAGATAGTGGTGCGTTCGCGCTATGATGATTACTTGCATCCTTGATCTACATACTCAACATGAGAATGTGAGTATTAATTCCCTTTATCGGTATATTTGCAATATTTATAGCAGAAACTGGATCAAGTGCCTTACAAATATTTCGAAAAAAAGTATGGAAAAAGAAACTTTTTTCCGTCGCGCCGCTCCATCATATGTATGAAAAAGCATGACACAAAGAGACAAGCATCGTTATGAAAGCATGGCTTATTCAATGAATACTTGCTGCTATAACTATGATTGCAATTTTCTATCAATTCAATATACCTCTATTGCCATAAAATATTTTTACTACGATGCACATTGTCATGTTAGCAAAAAAAAACATAGCTTCTATAGTTTCTACTGCAATAAAAGTTTTTTTCATTGGACTTATATTCCAATTCATTGCACACACATTTATTACGTATACAGTTGGTCGAGAAAATATTTTTTGGAAGATTGTTTGGATATGGAAAGAGATGTGGATCATCGGAGCTTTGGCGATTATAATAAGCACAATATATCACCAATCAAACAGGATACAACTCTTTCGAGAGCAATTTCCACTCAAAAAATATAGCATTATACTTTGAATAACTACAGTTCTCATTGTTTTATTATGAACAGTATTAACAAATAGTGGGCTAACAACAACAATTATGTCATTAAGATATAGCATGACTGGATTTATCTTATTTATTATATGATTTATCCTAGCAGTATTTTTCATCAAAGATGGTGGAATATCACGAGAAAAATGGTATATAAAAGCAATAAAATATATGCTCATTGGAGGTCTTATCTGGCGATTACTTGTCTATTTTCTCCCTGCGTTTATTGAATTATTTGGATATAACAAACGGGTATTTGAATGACAAGTAGGACAACAACCTCCTGCCGTCTATTATAGCAATATTACCGAATGAATGGTTCGCAACCAATTTCTTTTTGAAAGACCTATTCATCGATGAATGTTCCTCGTGATGTTTTGGCCATTATTTTTCTTGATCGCAATCAAAAACAAATGACGACAAACACAGATACTCCGATGATCAATATATGGACTCAATATATTATCCACTCTATCTAGAGCAGCCTGGCTTGCTTGGATTATACAGACAGCTATAATCTTATTAATCATGAATACACAAAACATGAAAAAGCTTATCCTCTATGGATTTTTGCCGTGATTAGTTTTCCTAGCTGGATTTACGTATCGAGCCAAAGATGATATTATCAATAGAAGCTTCTCAAATCTTTGACATATAAAACATACCCTCACCGCAATACAAAAAGTAAGTCAAAAACCTATAATCGGTCGATGACCATGAATAGCCTGACCAGCCTCGCATCATCGTAAAGATATACAAAACTATAATCCTGAAAATCAATACCTTCAAATATGGCTAGAATATGGTGTCATTGGATTTGCATGATGGATGTATCTATACTTATGGCTGCAAATATTAGGATATCGTAGTTATCGCAGACTCCAAAATGAAAAACTAACAAAAGAACAAAGGTATCGAAGTCGAGTAATAATAACACTTGCAATAGGATTGTTTGGGTTAAGTATAGAATGATTATTTCTGCATAGTTTTGTTGATAGAATGATCGTTTATCCAAGTATGCTACTCTTTGGAATATGCTTTGCTATCTACTACAAACACTTTCATCACGAATACAAAACACAACGAGAACAATAAAAAAAAGCCCCAATTGGGGCTTTTTTTTAAATAATAAAACTAATCTTTAGCTCTTCTATATCTTGAATATCTTATTATACCATAGATAAACAAACTAATCAATAGAACATAAGCAATATCCTGTTTTGGACCAACAACTGGAACCTTAGGAACTCAAGGGGTTGTTGGAGTTGTTGGGGTTATTGGAGTCGTCGGAGGTGTTGAAGTCGGACATCATGATAATTTTAATGTATAATTGTGCTCTGTACCTGATTGTGTTCCATTGGCTGTTACAGGAACAAACTTCACAACTTGTGGAGGAGTCAAATTTGGTGATGTATAAGAATGCGTTCCTATTGACATAGCTTTTTCCACAATTAATTCATCTGGCTGTCATGTGTTAAAGGTCTTATAAATACGCACTTTTGTAGCACCAGAAACAGGAAGCCATGTTAATGTTATTTGATTATTACAATAGGTATTAGATATATTTGCTAGAGCCATATTTGCTTCAGCTGAATTGTGTGTTGTTCATGCTCCAAGTGAAGGACAATCCAATCATTCAGCATACAATCATCATTGTAACTTAAAACAAACATCTAAGGACATTTGACCCCAATCACCATTATCAGATATAGGAACAACCGCTGCATAATATATCTGACTTGGTACCAATCCATCAGCAGTACCTAAGTTCATAGTAAGATTAGTTCAAGTCAATGATTGATAGACAAATTCTTTTGGTTTGAAATCATCAATAGAAATATCTAAAGAACCATTAATTAAGTTACTAATTGAATGTGGCCCATACCAAAGAACATATTTCTTAACATCTTTGCTTGACTCATCAAGTATTACTGGAGAAGATATAGTAACGCTTGTAGAAGAAACGGCATTAATAGAAATATTAGATCAAAGCATATAACCAAAAGCACTAGGTCAAAGGATTATACTGTTTGCGTACGATGAGTAAAGCCCTGTTGATTGTGCTTCGACCAATCAACCAAAAGCAAATAAACAACATATCAATCCCAATAAAATAATATTCATATTTTTCTTCATGTATAATTATAGCAAATAAATATACTTGATTATACAAGCAAACTATTAATATTGCAAATTATACACAACACACACACACAAGAAGTTGACAAAACAGAAAATAGTATACAAAGCGAAAAATACTAAAAAAGGTTGTTTAATATAATTTACATATCTCCATCAACAAACATCGTTTTACTTCTATACTGCATTGCCTCAGCCAAGTGCGAGAATCAGACTTTGTCTACTACTTCATAATCAGCTATTGTTCTTGCAAGTTTCATCATTCTATGGATAACTCTTCCTGATAGATGCATTCTTTGAGCAGCTGTCGTCAAAAAGTCTTTTGCTTGCTGCTCTAAGGGAATAAATTGATCAATATATTTTGGTCATATGTCAGCATTACTCACTATATCAGTTCCAATAAATCTTTCTTGTTGTTTTCTCCAAGCCATAATAACCCTTTCTTTTACCATAGCAGAACTCTCAGACTTCTCGACATTAAGTAATCTATCTATTTTTTCACGAGGGATTTCCAAAATCATATCAATTCTATCCATCAATGGACCAGATATCTTTGATTGATATCTTTTAATATCATTCAATGACGACTTACATTCGATTTCAGGATCTTTGTAGTACCCACATGGTGAAGGATTCATCGTCGCAATAAACATCACATTAGCAGGATATGACACCGAACCGCTC
>Ga0222632_1001124_pt1 | contig 10866 bp, 7 predicted proteins | sample AntAcemetageno46_FD_179828 | JGI IMG/M metagenome (GOLD analysis project Ga0222632, IMG submission 179828) | Saline water microbial communities from Ace Lake, Antarctica - #46 | ecosystem: Environmental > Aquatic > Non-marine Saline and Alkaline > Saline | place: Antarctica: Ace Lake | collected...
GCACCGGATTGTTTATCGCCAGTACTATCGCAGCTTGTCTCGGTTTTTTCCATACGGGATATTTTATACCTCTGACGAAAAGACTGTATCGGTCTACGCAGAAGTCGACTTGAGACGTGACCCTGAGTTTATCCGTCGCTACCTTGAAGAATTGAAGGCCGAACCAAGCGAGGATGGTCGCGGCTAAAACCGAGCCATCTCACTTCACGATCAGAAAATAATTCAGCAGAGAAACCGACCAGGCGCATTTAAACCGTTAATTGACGCCAATTTTTCAGCCGCAGAATCTCCCATACGCATAAATGAATATGAATTCTCCCCATTAGCGTGAAATGAGGGTAAATAAGCGGTCTCCAGCTTGGCTGGAAAATCAAATATCCGGTTCCCTTGGGCCATCCGAATGTTCTAGACTTGATCAATACGGCATAAGTAACCCGGTATTACCCCACATAAAATCGAGAACCCACAGAACTACGAACCTGACAGGCTGGGAGGATTAGCTTCCACGTCCCGAATGAGATACAATATGGCTGAATTTTGCTCGATCTGTAAAAGGAACCAAGCGTATGTTAGTAAGGTTGTTTTTATTAAAAAAAGTTAACTGCTACAACTCTGGTAAGTTAATTTCAAAGGCCGTGAGTTTCGGTCGTGGAACGATTGAACCAAAAACATTTGGAAGAAAAGAAAAACTCGAAGAGCCAAATTACCTATGGGAATTATCCGATTGATGGACGACAGCTATTGGGGTCGATTTTTAGATTGGCGTAGCTGTTATTATCGCCATCTTTAAATTATGAATGGGAAGTTATCCAGACGCGGTGATCAATTCCGTTACGGCTTCGCCTACACGCCATGATCACGCTCCACGTTAGGCCGAAGATTAAAACACACTGCCAAATCTAACCAAATGAACCACATCAAATTAAAACCTATCCGAGCATCACTATTTTCCATCGCAGCATTCGCACTGGCTATGAATGCAAAAGCCGGTATGGTGACGATTGATAATCCGAGTTTCGAAGAACCAGTTACGAATCCTGGGGATTTTACTACAGTTCTATCAGGTACCCAAAATCATTGGGCGGTCTATAATACTGGAAATACAAATTCCAGCCGCCAATTCGGAGCGTGGAATCCAACAGGCACCGACACGTTTGTAGATGGCGAAGCTCCCGATGGAGTCAATGTTGGCGTGGTATTCCTTCTGAATACGACCAACCTCGCAGAGGCGGGTCTACTACAAACCTTGGGCGATACACTCCAACTCAATACTACCTACACCCTGACTGTTGAGGTGGGGAATTTCGCTGATGACAATCCTTCGGATTCATTTAATTTTGCAGGGTTTCCCGGCTATCGAATTGATCTGATGACGGCCAACAACCCGACTCCGCTCGCATCTGACAACAACACGCTGACGCCCGCTGAAGGAATCTTTGAGACCTCAATCGTATCATTTACCACAGGCAGCAGCCACTCGGATGTGGGGGAAGCATTAGTGATTCGTCTGGTGAATTTAAATGGAACAGGAATTGAGGTAAACTTCGACGATGTGCGCTTAGACGCCACGCCAGTACCGGAGCCGTCGACCGCTGCCTTGCTATTTGGAGTGGTCGGATTGATCTGCGCAGGACTCAGGCGCAATCGCACCTCCTAAAGATTGCAGAACCACTACAGCCTTCGGCTATAACCCAGTCAGGATGAGAGAATAACGTTACGGCTTCGCCGCTCAGTCGCTAGGTAACACAAACTTACCACAATCGTAATAAACCTACCAAAATACCTTATGGATACACCTACTACACCAAATTTGATGATCTCTTTGACGGTCAAGAATGCACCTGCGGCTCTTGAATACTACCAAAAGGCTTTGGGAGCGAATGTCGTCTACCGCATGGATGGGCCTGACGGATCCGTTTTGCATTCAACCCTCACAATTGCAGATTGCATGATCTTCCTCTCTGGGGAGGACGAAATGTTCCAAGCCGTAGGGCAGGACACTCACGATAAACACAGCTCTTGTTTGCTCTGCATCAACTCTGAAAATCCAGACGCCGATTTTGCTAAAGCGATTGCCGTTGGAGGCAAGGTGATACTGCCAATGCAAGATTTTCCGTGGGGGTCGCGTTCGGGGATCCTGGTCGATCCCTATGGGTACCGTTGGACTATTGGCAAAGAAACCGGCGAGTTGCCCCCACCCGAAAAGATCGGTGAGTTGATGGAATCATGGAAGCCGGTCTATCCAGACAAATAGAATTTGCAGATAAGCGAACAAGGCAGCGCACACCAATCCACGACTCGCTCCGAGTCGGAGTCTGAATGTGCATTTCAACCTTAAACCCTGAGGTCGAAGCGTGCCCTCGGTAGTGGATGGGTGGACTTCCACGATCATAGAAAATGAAAGCACTGTCTAAGTAATAAAATGTGAACCAGACGACACAAACAACCCAGTGAACCCGCCCGAAAAACCGAATAACCAACCGGACGAGTGAGCCTAGCAGGCTGTCTGTCTGGTCCTATCGTTAGGCGAAACATATTAATGAAACCTCAGCAAAATGGCTTCTTTTCGCAATGCAATTACTGCCTTATGATAAATTTGTTTCAGACACATTAGATTAAAATTCTAGATTATCCTAACTTATTTTCGGAAAATGGTAAGCAACACAGATTGCAATTCATTCAATTTGTTCAGTAGTGTTATGGGCTGATTTAGTCAGTATGTTATTCAATTCAGTCCTCCACTCCCTAAGGATTCACTCTCTAAATGCCCAAAACAGGTAGAGATCGCTCCATGTTTGATGAAAGTAGATCGCCCGGAACATTTGAGATCTGTTGGTCGCTACCTGCTTGGGGTTGTTTGTAAATTTGGTTTTTAGCGGTAATTCAAGATCCTATATTATGATTTTTCCTAACTTTATTCTTCGTGTTTCTCCATGTCTTAAGTCGATTCTTTTGGTGACAAGCATGCTGGCCACAGTAGTAAGCATTTCTGCCAACACGCTGGTGTCTTTTGATTTTGCCAATGGTTCACCAACCCCTTCGGTAGCAAAGAATGTCTCCGTATCGAGTATTGAATGGGTAGGTATAGAGGGTGGATTTGGCCGCAAAGGGAACGATCTATTTGTTGAAACGAGCTATATAGATGGTTCGTTTGATGGTAGTCGCTACGTGAGTATCACTGTGGTTGCTGATAGCGGCTACTTTCTTGTTCCTGAGTCCTTCTCATACGCTCTCGGAGGGAGTCGCAATCAGACGGGTCCCGAGATACTGGTCGAGGCAGTTGTCAGAACTAATGTTGACACGGCTAATCTTGAAGTGAGTCCGGGAAATCTCACGATTTCAGGGCATAGGTTCCAGGAACTCGCTCCGAGCTATACACAGTACACTACCGATCTGAGTGAAGCCAAATACCAAGGATTTTCGAGCTTAACGCTTCGTATATATGTTCGAGCCAGTGCCAGTAGTAGTCAGATCTATCTGAGGCTGGATTCACTAACATTAAAAGGAACAGTGGTCCCCGGAGAAAGCCGTGTCCCCGAGAAACTGGCAGATATTTCGAAAGATGATATGGACGCCTCGCTAAATCAACCGGATATGATCCTAAAACTCACACCTCTTTTCAGCGATCATGCCGTCCTGCAGCGAGGCAAGCCATTGCCCGTGTGGGGTGTGGCTAAACCTGGAACCGAAGTGACGGTGGATTTTTCGGGTCAGTCGCTTACCGCGAAGGCCGACGAGAACGGACAATGGGAAGCCGAATTCTCTCCCTTGTCTGCGGAAATTGCGGGCAGGGACTTTACCGTTAAATCGGAATCACGAAAAATTGTTCTGAAAGATGTAGTGGTGGGTGATGTCTGGTTGTGCTCGGGGCAGTCCAATATGGCTTGGCCACTGCGCTCTGATCCAAATGCTGAGAGGATTATCGCAGCGTCGGATCTTCCACTCATCCGCCAGTTTTTAGTTGATCGGGTCGCGCTTGAAGAACCGTCTCCCAGCGCCAAGGGCTCATGGAAGCCTTGCTTGCCTGAAACGGCAGGCGAATTCACGGCCGTTGGGTATTATTTCGCGCGCGAATTGCAGCCAAAGATCGGCGTGCCTATCGGTCTCATTAATAGCACTTGGGGTGGCACAGCAATAGAGGCATGGATGAGTGAGACCGCGCTCGAGCGATTTCCGGAGGTTGATGAGCGGTGGCAAAAAATCGTTCAGAAAATGCCCGAAGAGATGGTGGCCTACGAATTGGAGCGTGCTGAGTTTAAGCGCAAAGCAGCGGAGGCAAAAATATCCGGGGCGGAATTCGACTTCAATAGCTATCCAGGAAAGCCGGAAGGGAATGGAAGTCGCAAGCAACCCTTCGGTATCTTTAACGGCATGGTTGCTCCTCTGATTCCTTATTCTCTTTCAGGTATATTGTGGTATCAGGGAGAGAGTAATGTGGGTAATGCCAAAACGTACCGTGATAGGTTTCAGGTGCATATTTCGGATTGGCGTGAACGATGGGGACAGGAAAGAATGCCGTTCTATTTCGTTCAGCTTCCAAACTACGATTGGGATTATGACAAAAGCGGTGTAAAATGGGCAGAGTTTCGAGAGGCCCAGATGCAGGCATTGTCGCTTCCTGAGACAGGAGCAGTTGTTGTCATTGATGGGGATGATCCGATCGGTCATCCAGCCGACAAGACAGAGATCGGAAGACGATTGGCGCGCATGGCGGGAGTTCGCTACTACGAACTTTTTGCTGGTGACGCGACGGGTCCTTTGCTGGAAACGGTTACGCGGAAACAAAAGGAGATCGTTCTCACTTTCTCCAATGCGACCAGCGGCCTGGAAATCAAAGGTGGGAATTTGGAAGGTTTCCAGCTGGCCGGCAAAGATGGTGCTTTTGTCGATGCTGATGCAGCTCTGGAAGATGGATCCGTAGTGGTTTCAGCTCCGATGGTTCCTGATCCAGTTCAGGTACGCTATGCCTGGCAAAATAATCCAACTGCTTCACTCTACAATGGTGCTGGCCTCCCCGCATCGCCCTTTGTAGCGGAAATTGAATGAAATGGGCAAAGCTCGCCTTTCCCAATGCAAGCCTTTCAGGGGAGATGGACAACTGCCATGAATAGATCGACCTCAGTAGATACTTTTATCGAAATTGGTGGAAAGCTCTTCCAGTGCATTGATCACGTTGAGCAAATGCCGCCGTTCTTCTTCAGCGTAGTCAGCCCGGAGGATCATTGGATGTTTGCCGCCAGTAATGGCTCGCTGAGCGCAGGCAGGCTTTCTCCGGATACAGCACTTTTTCCCTACTACACGGTAGACAAGATTATCGACAACTGGAACACCACTGGCCCTCAGACCATAATTGTTGTTGACGGTGAACGTTGGGAGCCGTTCAAGCCCTACGCACGCCTTCGATACTCCGTGAACCAGCGCCTTTTCAAGAGCATTGAGGGGAGTACGGTAATTTTTGAAGAGACCAATGAGAATCTACAGCTGAAATTCAGTTACCGTTGGCAAAACTCGGATCGCTTCGGCTTTGTCCGGCAGGCAGAGTTGGTGAACCTCGGGCCGGACAAGAGGGAACTCGTGGTGGTAGACGGTATTTGCAATTTCATGCCGGCTGGCCTGGATTCTCGGACGCAGCTACAATACAGTTGCCTCGCCGACGCTTACAAGCTCAGCGAGCTAGACGCGGAACGCCAATTGCTCATTCATCGTATGGCCTCGTCCCTTACCGATGAAGCGGTGCCGATGGAATGTTTGTTCGCTACCACCGTATGGTCTTTCGGTTGGCCGGAGAGCTGCGTTCTTCTCAAGCAGGAAGACGCGGAATTATTTCTGTCAACGGGTGACTTTATTCCGCTCAATCGAGAACGGGCCTCCCGTGGTTGTTTCCTGAATGCAGGCCGTGTTGCGCTCGATGCGTTGGGTGTCCAGAGGTGGTCGCAGGTAGCTGAAATTGAGCAGAACCAGCGGCAGGTTGCCGAACTCCAGTCCAGTCTGGATGAGCCGCAATCATTGTGGGAAGAAGTGCTTTCCGACATTGAATGTGGAGAACGGCGCTTGCAGGCATTGATAGCCTCTGCTGACGGTCAGCAAGTTTCCGGAGAAGAGGCCGTTACAGCTCATCATCGCGCGAACGTCTTGTTTAATATCATGCGCGGCGGCATTTTTAAAAATAACTATAAGATCAATCGAGGTCTACTCCTTGGTTACATGGAGACCCATCATTGCCGACTCACGGATGACCAACGCAATTGGCTGAAAAATCTGCCGGAAAGCATCGATTATCCTGACCTGGTCGAGCGAGCTCACACCGAGACCCTTAATCCGCTTCCGCGCCTATGCGAAAACTACCTTTCGCTTACTTTCAGCCGCCGCCACGGTGATCCCAGTCGACCCTGGAATCACTTTACCATTAAGACCCGAAACGAGAGCAGCGATCCCACTGTGGGTTTTCAGGGGAACTGGCGTGATATATTTCAGAACTGGGAGGCACTTTCCTGGAGCTTTCCTCTCTACAATCAGGCTTTTTTGAGCCAGTTTCTCAATGCGTCCACGGCTGATGGCTATAATCCCTATCGTATCACCTCGGAGGGTATCGAATGGGAGAAACCCGACCCTGATGATCCGTGGGCATCCATCGGTTATTGGGGAGATCATCAGATTATCTACCTCCTCAAATTTCTCGAGTTCGCGTACAATACGGATCCCACTTTCCTACGAAAACAGTTGGGGGAATTTAGGTATGTTTTTGCAGACATTCCCTTTGAAATTAAGTCCTTTGCATGTCTCGAGCGCGATCCAAACCATTCCATTTTCTACAATGGAGAGCGTGACGAGCGAATCGGTGAACGGGTTACAAATGAAGGAGCCGACGGCAAGTTGCTGCACGATGCAGCGGGCGATGTTATTACGGCGAACTTACTGGAGAAACTGCTCATTCCGATCGCTGTCAAGCTGAGCAATTTTGTCCCCGGAGGAGGCATCTGGATGAATACGCAGCGGCCGGAGTGGAACGACGCCAACAATGCCTTGGCGGGCTATGGAGTCTCTGTGGTTACGACTTGTTACATGCACCGCTATGTGAGTTTCCTTCAAAAACTACTCGATGTGCCGTTGGTGGGCGAGGTTGAGTGTCACGAGGGACTTTGCCTGTTTATCGAACAACTGGCAGCCATTTTTGGATCAACTTCATGCTCAACCGAAGGTTTCACGGCTGAGGACACCTACGCGACTCTGTCGGCACTAGGCAAGGCTGGTGAAGAATACCGAGCCCGAATCTATCAAGGAGACATTGGGAAGCCGACAACTCTGAGCCTTACTGTGGTTGCCGCTCTACTTGACCGGATGAAATCGCACTTGCAGCATTGCATTCAAAACAATCTACGAAAGGAAGGCTTGTATCAGTCCTACAGCACTCTGCTCATATGCCCCGAGCGAAAAACGGCCACAGTAAACCATCTTGATCTGATGCTGGAAGGTCAGGTGGCCGCGCTCAGTTCGGGTGCGGTTTCTCCCCGGGATGCCATTCAGGTTCTGAAAAAACTTAGCAGCAGCCCCTTGTTTTGTCCCGCGCGAAAGAGCTACATGCTGTATCCTGACAAGGATACCCCGGGGTTCCTTGCGATTAATCGGGTCGAGTTGTCGAAGGCGATGGAGGTTCCCTTGCTCAAGGCTATGCGGGAAGTCGGAGACAGCGGCTTGATGATGGAGTCTCCGAGTGAGAAATGCATGCGTTTTCATCCGGCGTTGGCGAATCGATTTGACCTGGCGAATTGCCTTGATCGACTGGCCCGGAAGAAGGAGTGGGGAGACCTTGTTGAAGGCAGCCGTCAGGCCATCTTCGAGCTTTATGAAGCGACCTTCAATCACCGTGCTTTTACCGGTCGTAGTGGTTCCATGTTCGCTTATGAGGGTCTGGGTAGTATTTACTGGCATATGGTTTCCAAGCTTATGTTGGCGACCGCGGAGCTAGCTCTCAAGGCCGACCGCACGAACGATTCCGACGCTTTCATCGCATTGCGAGCCCACTACTACGCGATTCAGGACGGGCTCGGTTTTCGTAAAACACCACAGGAATACGGCGCATTTCCTGCCGATGCCTACTCCCATACGCCTTCTTCCGGTGGGGCCCGTCAACCCGGGCTGACGGGTATGGTAAAGGAGGGTATTCTGTGCCGCTTTGCCGAGTTGGGCATTCAGTATCTCAACGGCCAAATTGTTTTCCGTCCTCGCTTGTTGCGCGAGAGGGAACTTGCGCCGCGGTCAGTCGAAACGGAGTTCATACACGTCAGCGGGCATAGAGAAAGGCTAACGGTTCCGAAAGGTGGATTGCTTTTTTCTCTCGCTCAAGTGCCGGTTGTATACCGTATGGGAGGCGACGAATCTATCGGGATGTCGATATCGCTAGAAGACGGTTCCTCTCGATCCATTACTTCCGATATCCTGCCAATTGATCTCGCTTCCGAACTCGTCGGCCGTTCCGGGCGTATCAAGCGTATTGAGTTGAGTTTTCCCCGGGCTGCGTTGGTTGCGTAGTGATGGATAAATGAAAAGGTCCGTGTTGGCTTCAAATCCTGTGTTTTTAACGGCATCGGAATGATGACGGGTGGATTTCGTAGCGAAAAGAATGCGGAAATCCTGGAATCGTTCCTGGTTGGTAACCCAGGAGCCGACTCTTTCCAGAAATGGCATTTCTCGAAACTTTATTTATATTTATCCTAACTGGTTTTCCTTGATTATCGATGAGCCCCCGCTAGGGTTTAGAGGAACTTACCGTTCAAAACCCCAACCTATCCACGATACGTTCATGTGGCATCCTTTTGACATTCTTGGCGATGAATTGTTCGTCGATAAAACACTGAGGGACTCAGACGCCCCCTCGCATTGCCGTCTCGTTTATTCCGAGCGGATCACCCGTTGGTTCAAAGATAAATCCGATCAGAACAACCAGTGGCCGCCGACGGTTGACCGCAAGCCGGGTGTTCAGATCTCCCGCCGGATCGATGGAGATCGGATGCGTTTGGAGGTGCTTCACGAATGGCAGTTGATGATTCGGCACTTACTCTCCGCGACGATGGACGGTTCTGCGCGGGGTTGGCGAAGCCCGGAATCGTGGTCGGCTCAAGTGACATTCAGCAATATCAGAAACGGGAGAGAGTTTTTACCGGAGATCCGGGAAACGGGGAGTTGGAGCGGTGGACGATTGGAGCAAGTGAGCCAGGGAGCAGAAAACTCGATCACCCAGTCGGGGGAGGCTCGTTCCCTCGCTTCGGTTTACGCCTTGCTGGCGAATTTTCCCCGTCCGGACGAAATTTCATCTATCGGTTCCACTACGCTGCTGGAAGAGGGATTTACCGTGACACCGGACGTAACTCTGCTTCGCTGTCCTGAAAATTTGCAAAAACATCCAATGGCCGCAGGTCTGGACGGCTATGCCTTGCGGGGGAAAGGAAATTTCCCAGCTGACTACTGGGTCAATCGGCAGGGTCTCGTGGTTTTTGTCTGCATGGGGCCACACCGTGCATTTGTTCTGGAATCTTTAGAAACCCTGCCATCATGAGTATGTCGAAAGCCTCTCAGTCGCGTCGCGATTTTCTTAAGACCGCAGGAGCTATGGGCGTCGGGAGTGTATTAGCTCCCCGAAGTTTTGGCAAAGCACCGGCGGTTCTGCGAAAGCGCCCGCCGAACATTCTCCTTTTGACGACGGACCAATGGCACGTTGACGCCTTCAGTTATCGGGGCAATCCAGACGTCTACACACCCCAATCCGACCGGATCGCGGCGATGGGGGTAGAGTTCGAGCGTTCTTATTGTTCCGATCCGGTATGTGCTCCTTCGCGCACGTCGTGGCTGACTGGTCGCATGCCTGTCGAACATGGTGTGATTGGGAACGGAACTCCGGTTGATTCCTCGATGATCGACTTCGGGCAATGGTTGGGCGATCACGGGTATGAGACCGCGATGTTCGGTAAATGGCACACTGCCGGGCGCGATCCGGAGAAGAGTTTTTCGCTTTACACCGGAATCCACCCGTCCGGCCAATATGGGGATCTGAGTATGGCGGATTCCGCCCGCTCGTATCTGCTCGGTCGCTCGCAGGATAAACCGTACTTCCTTCACGTTTCGCTGATGAATCCGCACGATATTTGCCAGACTTCGTGCCTGAGGACTGCGGAGGGTGAGGTGCCTCTGCCTCCCGATATCTCGCTTCCTGCTTTGCCGAGCAATTTTTCCGACATCCCGCCCGAACCAGAAACCTTGATTGCAAGAGTTCGCAGGTCGAGCCGTCGCCTGAACGAGAGAACTTGGGATGATACGGACTGGCAGCTCTACCGCTGGAACTATTTCCGAAATTGTGAAATGGTGGATCAGGCGATCGGACGGGTTCTGGATGCTCTCGAAGCTAGCGGGGAGGCAGAGAACACCCTCTTGGTTTACACTTCTGACCATGGAGAGGGGATAGGGCATCACCGAATGACGACAAAGGCGTTCCTTTACGAGGAAGCGGCCCGAGTGCCATTTATCATCTCTATGCCGGGACGTCTTCCTGAGGGAGCGAAAGCCTCCCAAATGACATCGGGGGTGGATATTTTTCCAACGATATGTGGGGCGGCGGGAATTCCCGCTCCTCCGGGGCTGATCGGCGAAAATATTTTGAACCAGTATGTCGACGGGAAGTCGGGTCGAAGAACTCTGATTTCGAGTGGATCATTTGGCGGGTGGATGGTCCGGGATGATCGGTACAAGCTCATTCGATACAGTGATAGCCCGACTCGGCAACTCTTTGATCTTCAGGATGACCCCGGAGAAACCAACAATCGGATCAACGATCTATCCATGGTGCGGATAATTGATGGACTGGAAGCGGATCTA
>Ga0222632_1001128_pt1 | contig 10812 bp, 7 predicted proteins | sample AntAcemetageno46_FD_179828 | JGI IMG/M metagenome (GOLD analysis project Ga0222632, IMG submission 179828) | Saline water microbial communities from Ace Lake, Antarctica - #46 | ecosystem: Environmental > Aquatic > Non-marine Saline and Alkaline > Saline | place: Antarctica: Ace Lake | collected...
TGCGTAAGGGAGTCAAGTGCTTCACAACTTGGGGCTGGCGTTCTTAATTTTGGTTTCACTGTTTTTAATGATCCTCTAATTTTTGGCACTAAAGCTTTAGCAGTCGCCCGAGTTGCACGTTATGGCTTAATTAAACTTGCTGGGCCTGGCGGCGCTCAACAAGCTTTTAAATATGGTAGAACTAAAAGAATTTTTAATGCTTTGGGCAGAGACCTTGGGCGTCTAGAAAAAATTGAAGATCCAACAAAACGTTCTTTAGCGCGGCAAAAAATTGATGAGCAGTACGCTTCCCAGATACCTACTGATGTTATAGATGATCTTGCTACCTTTAATGGTGGCATTCGTTCTTCAGATGACGCTTATGAATATTTTACTGCTGCCGAAAAAACAATAGATATTGTTGCTGGTACGGGTGCTGCTACTAGTATTCCAAAATTTACTAGTGATGAATTGTTTGCTCGTTTAATGTCAGCTCAAGCGACTAAGCGAGAACCTTTGTTGCCAGGTAAAAGTATTGTTGGTGTCGTGCGAAGTGACATTCGTAGAGCAACAGCATTTTTAAACCCTGCTGTTAGAGGAAATGTCGCAAAGAGTGCTTCGGCTCTTCCTGATGATGCTAACGAACTTGCCAGCGTTTTAATGTCACCTGAGTATGCTGCTTCCGTTGGTGTAACTCCAAGGATTGCTTCGCCCTTATCCTCTAAGGCGGGCAAAACTACTGGGTACAAGTACTCTGATAGAAGTGTTTCCGCTCGACTTGATAGACTTTTTCGCAACTGGGCTAAGGCTCCTTTCAATGTTTCTGTGGCTATTAATTCTTCCAAAGACGCCGATAAGGTTTACGAGTGGTCTAGGGTTTTTCTTCCTAGGCTTCACGCAACGGCTATCTCTGATGCGTTTCGCGCCGGTGACGCGGCAGCACGGAAAAGAATTCTTGACGGGCTGCAAGTTGCTAGTTCGCGTTCTCGTGGCGTGCAATTCATTAGTCCCGACAGTGACCTACTGCGTTTTAGTTCCGAAGCGAAGCGTGGCAGAACATACTCGCCTACCATCTCAACTGTTGTTGATACCAACGGGGTAGTTAAAGGTGTTGACCTTGATCCTGATCTTGACTTAATTACTTTTCTTGGTTTTGGTAATCAAAAAATTGATATTCCCTCTTCAAGCATTGCCAACCCTATTGCCGATTACGGCGATGAAGCCGTGACTGTTTATGGTAAAGTTTTTGATGCTAATGAAGAGTGGCTTGCTAAGGCTTTTTCTGATTTTGATTTACGTGCAGGTAACGTTGCCCAAACTTTGGAGGACTGGGCCAGGGCAAATGGCTACAGTGCTGTTCGGTTTAAGACTGCTTCTGGTACTGAAATGAATGTTGTTCTTCCTCAGATGGCTGTCTACCGCTCTAATGATCCGTTAAGAAATTTTGAAAAAGCTTTGCGTCAGTCGGCTCAGACTGGACGAGATTCTAGCGACGCCTATCTTATTGCTACAAGCAACGATGAAATTCCTGATCTTATTGTTAAAGACGGTATTGAAAGTCGCTCAATGTCTTCGTTCACTGATCCAATGAACCCAAACCAGCGTATAGAAATGCCTATTCATTTGTGGCAGACAAGTACTGGTGTTTCTTTGCCTAACTTTACTGAAATATATGAGGCTGGTGTTAATGCCTCTGTTTTTGGCGTGACCCTTGGTTGGACTCAGCACAAAATTATTCAAAAAATTGTTGATGGATGGTCACTGCTTAATCTTGCTGGCCCCCGTTACTACCTTCGTAATGCTACAGAAGACTTCATTGTTTACGGTATGACTGCCGGGAGAATTAGCAGTTTACAAAAGGGCAGAAAGATGTCTGCCGCTTTGCGACAGGCGCGTGGTGGTAAGCTTCGTGGCTTTAATCGCATTCAGTCTGCTAAAAGAAAAGCAGGAATTGTTAACGAAATTGATCTTGATACCAGCTCGCGTTGGTCTGCAATCAAATCATCTTTTTCTGAGGCAGATATTGTTGCCGCCCAAATTGCCTTAGAAAATGGCAACGTCTATGAGATGCAGAAAATTCTTGCTACCGCTTTAGGTCGCATGAGGTTTAAGTTTACGAATAAAGTTGAGGAAGAATATTTTCTTGACTATATTTCAATGCACGGCGAAAAAATAATTGATGAGATCGCTGGCACGACCATGTACGGTTCAAGTGCTTCTCTTCCTGCGACCACTCAAATGGCTGCGGCACGCATTGCGGTTGACGAAGACAATGCTGCTCGTGTTGTTTATCCAGGCAAAGAATTTACTTCTGTTGACCTTGAGGGCACGAACCCATTTCGGTTTTGGTCTTGGCACCGTAACATTTCTGGGGCCGCTGACCGAGATGGAATTATTGGCAAAGTAACTATTGCTAACCTTGATAAGTCTGACGACGAAATTATTCCGTTAATTGTACGCGCCCTTCAAGAAGATGAAATATCTAAAAAAAGCAACTACAAAGAGTTGCTGGCTTCTCTTAGCCACCCGGATGAAACATATGAAACATTTGCTCAACGTTACATAAATGATGTGCGTAATTTGTTTAGCGGCAAAGACGGTTCTTTGAACCGTGATCTTTGGGAAAAAGTTGCTAAACTTAACCCTGAAACAGGTGAGCGTACTGTAAAAATGTTGTTGGATAAGGCAGATGAAACTGCGTTTGCTGTTGAAGTTTCTGATTTAATGTCTATCCCTAATGCCAGGAGACCATCGAATATTCTTGGTAAAGAAAGAATGAATCCCCCTGAGGCTTTGACTATGTTAAACATGGACAAATGGTGGCAGATTCTGGGCGATCAGTATGCCGTGTTTGCTCGTGAGCCTATCTTTTTTGCTAACTATCTTGATGCCAGAAAGATGCTTGCGCCACTTGAAGCGCAGTTGACTAAACAATTCGGTTCAGATATTGCTAAGTCTAAGCTAGCCAAAATGGCCACTGATCGTGCCTACGAAGTTACCTTGGCGTACACGGACAACCCCCTCAACAGGACAATGTTGGCGTGGAACTCCCGTAACCTGGCGCGCTACTACAGGGCCACTGAAGACTTTGCTCGGCGCATGTTGCGCGTAGGAAAAAATTATCCTGTTGGTTTCTGGAAAGTGGCGTTGACATACGACGCTTTGGAAGACACTGGTTTTGTCTGGTCTGATGAACGTGACGAAAAGTTTTTTGTGTTTCCTGGTTCCGATTCGCTGATGAAAGTTATTGACGGAGTTTTCAGCGTATTGCCAGGCGATATTCGTCTTATGCAATTTGATAACGCTGACCTTGAGTTACGCGGTATGGTTAGAATGATTGCTCCGTCAACTGACCCTAAGCAGTCCATTCCTACCTTCTCCAGTCCTGTAGCTGCTGTGTTAATTAAACCAATGATGAACATGTTTCCCGCTCTTCAATCTTTTGAGCAGGCTTTGTTGGGTGAGTACGCAGAGGGAAAAAGTTTATGGGATTCTATTCTTCCGGGTCACGTACTGCGCGCTATGGCTCTCCAAAATAAAGATGAACGTGAGAGCATGTACGCTTCTACCATCAAGGACACTATTGCTATTGCCGCTGCTGCTGACGTTGTTCCGGCGAACGACGCAAGCGACGAAGAAAAAAGAAAGTTCCTTGAGGGCTTGCAGAATTTAGCAACAACAGTTCTTATTACTCGGGCAATTGGCGGTGTTGTTCTTAACACAACACCGCGACCGGCGTTTAATGACGTGACTGCCTACGCAAGAAAAAGAGGCTTTACAGACGTGGACGCAACATTAAAGAAAATGATTGATCTTAAAACTAAAAGTGATGCGTTTAATCCTGTTGCTGAAGCAATGACTGATTTTGTTGCTACGTTTGGTCTTGACGCTATTCCTTATACTCTTTCCAAAACACAATCTGGTAACAGGTTTGGTACGTATTCTGGTCGTGCGTCGGTTCCTTCTACTGAAGATGCCCGCGTGTGGGCTGTCGAAAATAATGATTTAATTACCAATCCTAAGTATCGTTCTGGTTCCGTTTGGCTAATGCCCAAGACTGGTGAGTTTAACCAGGACATGTATTCTTACACGAAGCAATTGGGCTTCAGGGAAAATAAATCTATTTCCGAAATGCTTGATGACGCCACTGACGTGCGAGGAAAATGGGTATATTATTTAGTATCTGACACTAACAATGACAGAATTTCTGAAGCGGAACGCGAACGTTACCAGGCAGTAATGGCTAACGATAATGATCGTGTTGATGAGTTAAATGTTTTGATTGACAAATATGAGTATGATTTTGAAAATGTTGCTAAACCTAGATTGCAGGCACAGTTTCCTGGGCTTGACTTTAGGTCTATTGAGATTGACCCCAATGCAAGAGTGCTAGCCATCACTAACGAGATTCAACCCATGTTGAATTATGTGTTGAATGAACGGGACAAAGAACCTCCTGAGGCTGCCGTAAATATGCAGCAAGCTTTAAATACTTTCAACAAATATATTTTTAATATTAATACTATCACTGGTCGCACCCAAGATGAATTATTTAGAAAGAGAATGTTGCAGTCGGAACTTGAAACAATTCTTGTGGACATCGGCGAACGTGAAGATAATACAAAGTTTTTTGTAGAGTCGATATTAATTCCGATGGTAAAGAGACCCGGAAATTATGTTAGTTATGTTTCTGGTCAAGGTATTGTTGATAGAACAAGACAAGGTATTCTTGGTGGAGGAGGTTTCCAGTGAGCAATCGTCCTGCTTATAGTTACGCGGGTGGAGGAGGTTTCCAGTGAGCAATGGAACCCCAACGCCAGCGTCGCGTGCTCCTGCAAACAATAGTTCTTCTTCTACGGACGCAATTGTTGGCAAGTATTTGCGAGAGGGTGGTTCAGCCCCGGTAGATAGCACTATCGGGACTAGTGGTACTACTTATTGGGAAACTCCAGTGAGGGGTCCCGGCATTGGTTCAATGACCGCTGACAGATATTTAAACTGGGTTAACTCAAGGTATACGCCAAGAATTGCACAGGCAAATACTACTGGTGAAGCTCTCGGTGCGTACATGAATGACCCAGCGAGTAACGCTTTGGCTGTTCGTGCAGCAAGAGTATGGTATGCGGGGAATAGCAGTTTCCAACCGCAGTGGGCACAAAACTGGCTTAAAGATAATATTATTCCTTCAGCGGTTGCTCTTGGAATTAGCCCGTATCAGTTGCTGTCAGATGTTGCTTCGGGTCGCGTGACTACTTTGCCGACCGATGGTTCTTCCGGCGGATCTGGTAGTTACGGCGGCGGCGGCGGCGGCGGCGGTGGAGGCGGTGGTTTTTCCACACAACAGACCATTGACCTCACTTCACCGACGCAAGCCCGTGGCTTGCTGATGCAAACCATTCAGGGTGCCCTTGGGCGCAATCCTAATGACAATGAATACAGTGAGTTTTTAAAGATTCTTAACGAGTCGCAAACCGCTAACCCACAGGTTGTGACTGCTTCTGGTTCGACAGTTACTCGTTCTGGTGGTGTTGATCCTAGCATGTTGGCCTTGGATTATGCACAGTCACAGGACGATTACAAGGATCGTCAGGCTAACCAATATTATGATGTGTTTCTTAATGCGTTAGCAAGGGGTGCATAATGGCTGAACAGTCAAGGCAACCTAGAAACCCAGAGAATAGCAATAATGAAAGCAAGCGTAAGGGCACGTTTGCTGCTCAACAGGCTAGGCGTGCCATTGCTGAGGCCAAAGAGGCCCTTGCTCGGGCCAAGGAGTCCGGGTCTGGTACCGCTATCTCTAATGCGGAGAAGGCCGTTACAGAGGCTGAGGCTGATCTTGCCGGCTTGCGTGAGGGTTCTAAGGGTGATCGTCGTACTGCTCGCCGTGAGTTCGTTCAAGAGTATTACGATAACTACGGGCCTTATATTGCTCAGCTTGTTAAGGAAGACTCGGAGCTGCGGGACTTGTTGCAGGAGGCCATTAGTAATGGCTGGGATGCAACAACATATGATCAAGAGTTAAAAAAGACTGACTGGTGGCAGGACACCAATAAAACTAATGCTTGGCTTGATGCGTTTCGCCGGGAGTTTGGCGATGATCCTGGTGGGGAGTGGAATAACACCCTTGAGGGCGCTACCGATACGGTTAGGGATATTGCTGCTCGTTACAATGCTTCTTTAACCGATGATGCTTTGCAGCGTATTGCACGTCGTTCCATCTATGAAGGTTGGGATGAGCGAGAGTTTCAGGAGTGGTTTGCTTCTCGTGTTGAACGCGATCTTGATCGCGGCACATACGAGATTGGTGGAACTATTGAGTCAAAGGCTAACACGTTGCGTGGCTTAGCTCGTGACTTTGGCTTATCTTATTCTGAAGACTGGTTCACTCGTAGAGCAAACAGTTTGCTTAACCCTGAAGCAAGGGTTACCGATGATGATGTTATTAATGACATGATCCGTGAAGCGGAGTCTTTGTACCCTGTGTTTAAGGGCAGGTTGTCTGCTAATAACACCTTGCGTGATGCCGCCGGTTCTTATATCGGACAGATGGCTCAACTGCTTGAGATGCCAGATGCGTCACAGATTGATCTAAAAGATCCTTTGTTGACTAAAGCATTCAACTCTGTGATGGATGACAAGGGGCCGGCCATGATGTCTCTGTGGGATTTCCAGAGAGAGATCCGTAAGGATGATCGTTGGCAGCAAACAAACAATGCTTACCAAACCTATACCAATATCGGTACGGATCTGGCGAAGATGATGGGATTCTCGGGGTGATGTATGGCTACTAATCAAGAGACCTATAGGGGCAGGCTTGTTGATGCTGTCAAGAACGGCGAGATCACGTCTGAGCAGGCAACTGCAATTGAACAAGAACTTAATACTGCCGCTGGCGCAACGGGTAACCTAACGCCAAAGGAACGCGCTGCTCTTAACGAGAAGTTCCGGGCTGCGCGTGCAACAAAAACTACACCGGTTCAACCTGTCGAACCCGTCGAACCTGTCGAACCCGTCGAACCCGTTGAGCCGACCAAGCCAATTGACAACACACCGTATGCCGCAAGGAAATCAGCTCGTGAGTTTCTCCGCGATCTGTTTGGCCAGTTCGGTTTTAATGAAGAAGACACAAAAAAACTGATGAATGATGTTGATGGCTGGATCGATGGGGGTTACGCTGACGTAGGTACCGAGGCTATTTTGGCCAAGTTCCGTGAAACTGAAACTTATCTAAAGCGTTTCTCTGGCATGGAGGCGTTGCGTAAGCGCGGTCAAGCCATCTCTGAAGCGGAATACATTCAGATGGAACGCTCGTATCGTCGGGTGTTGTCGTCCTATGGACTGCCCAAAGAGTTCTACGACAACTATGATGACTACGCTAAGTTTATCTCTAACGACATCTCTGCCAATGAACTTGAAGATCGTGTGTCTACAGCTCAGCGATTGCTTGATGGTTCAAGTCAGGTTCTTAACGAACTAAACGAATACTATAATGTTGGTGCTGGTGATGCACTGGCTTACATCCTTGACCCGACTAAGGCACAGGATCTTATTCGTCGGCAGGTTCGTGCGGCTAGCATTGGTGGTGCCGCTGAGGCTGCTGGGTTTAGCATGGGTCGTGCCCAGTCTGAGCAGCTGTCTCAGTCAGCCCTGGGTCAAACAGTTGATCCGTTTAACGCACAGTCTGCTGCACAGTTGCAGTCTTCTTTCTCACAAGCGAGCCGAACGGCGAGGCGTGAACGCACATTGGCCGGCATTGATAAAGAACAGTATGATCCTTTTGACACGTTGAAGGCACAGTTTGGTGATGAGGAAGCCTCAATGGCTTCAGAGCAGCGTGGCAAGCGTGAGCGGGCCAGGTTCTCAGGTACTGCTGGTGCTGCTCGTAGCGCCCTGTCTAAGTCTAAGAACCTATAATTTAATACGGGACGAACAGTACGACTGCGTAAGGTTCGTGGCCTTATCGTCCCACTCCATCCCTGATCCACCGGCCCAGGTGATGTGCATTAAGACCGGTAGTTACAGCCATACAATGTTCCCCGATATTGTGTGTGGGTAACGACACTACTAACGGATGAGTGAAAGGGTGAACGCCTTATGGCGAACAACGAGTACGACCTGCCTGACGATTTCGATGAATACAGTGATGACGGTATCGCACAGTTGCGTAAAGCGCATCGTGTAAGCCAGAAGCGTGTGAAGGAATTGGAACAGGAACTGCAAAGTTTCCGTGTGGATACGCGGAAGCGGAGCGTACAGGAAGTTCTCACGTCTCGTGGGTTTAGTCCAAAGATTGCGGATTTGATTCCCGATAGCGTGTCAACGTCTGATGATATTAGCGCGTGGCTTGACGAACGGTCTGACCTTTTCCAGCCGGGTGAACCGGTTGGTGCTGAGGTGGCATCTGAGGAGCATGAAGCGCAAGTCCAAGTTGATACGCCCCCGTGGGCAAAGCAATTTAATGACACCGTAAACCAGGGACAGGCACCGACCGGGGATGAATCCCAGTTGATGTCAATGATTCAGTCAGCTAAGTCACCGGAAGACCTGAACAAGATTTTGTTTGGTTCTTCTAGTGGCCCTGCTGTTTATTAATCTATTCTCTTCTATTTGTGAAAGGTGGTGAATCTCAACAATGGCTAATACCTATACCGGTACAGCGACGATTAGTAATCAGACCGGCATGACTAACCTTGTGCAGACTGCTTATGATCGTTATGTTGAGATGGCCCTGCGTTCGCAGCCGCTCATCCGTGATCTTGCCGATAAGCGTCCTGTTCAGCAGGCCATGCCTGGTGCTTCTGTTGTTTTCCAGATTTACAACGATCTGGCAGCAGCGACCAGCACTCTTACTGAAAACGTTGATCCTGATGCTGTTGCGATTAGCAACACCAGCAACGTAAGCGTTACCCTGAACGAGTATGGTAACGCTGCACTGTTGACCCGTAAGCTTGGTCTGTTCTCACTGTCGGATGTTGATCCGGCTGCTGCTGACATCATTGCTTACAACATGGCTGACAGCCTTGACTCTGTTGTGATGACAGAACTACGTCAGGGCACCAATGAGCGTTTCGCTACTGGTGGTGCCAGTGACCCGACAGATACTGACGAGGTTGCTGCTGAAGATACGGTAACGCTAACTGACATTCGTTACTGTGTGTCAAAGTTGCGTGCCGGTCTGGCTGTGCCCCGTCAGGGTAGCCTGTTCGCTGCATACATTCACCCTGAGGTTTCTCATGACTTGCGTTCTGAGACCACTGGTGGCGGGTTCCAAGACCTGCACAAGTATGATGCGTCAGAAAACTTCTGGCCCGGTTTCATCGGCACGATTGATGGCGCGTACTTCGTGGAGACCCCTCGTATGTACAACGCTACCGATGGTGCATCTTCGGCTCGCGTGTTCCGTACCCTCATCGTGGGTAAGCAGGCTCTTGCTGAGGCTGTTGCTGAGGAACCGCACACCATTGTCGGCCCTGTGACTGACAAGCTGATGCGTCACCGCCCCTTGGGCTGGTATGGCGTTCTTGGTTGGAAGCGTTACCGCGAGGCGGCGCTATGGCGTATCGAGTCTTCTTCTTCGATTAACGCTTCTTGATGTGTGATGGTGGGGGTTTCATATAATGGTGACCCCCACCATTTCAAGAAAGGTAAACTGATATGGCTTGTAGGTCTGGTTGTTTAACGAAAGATCACTCAACATGGGGTGAGTGTGCAAGAGGTGCTGCTTTGCGTGTGGGGTATGCCAAGTCTGCTTCCGGTTTAGATTCTTCTGCTGAGCGCAGAAAAGAAAATGAGCTTGCTTTTTACCGTGAGGCAAGGGCTGCCGGCATCCAGCCGGCAACAACAAGGACACCTGATATTCGGGCCGCGTTTGAACTTTCAGATAAGGCCGGGGCAGCGTTCGATGCCACGGATAACACGTTCAGTAATGGTGCAAGTTTCAGTCCCAAAACAGGGCAAGTTATTAAGGTCGATTAAAAGGAGTTACTGTGGCGAACGCTGTTTACCCAAAGGCTAAAGAAGGTTTCCTTGACGGCAGTATCGATTTGGATACGGCTACGATTAAGGTTGCCTTGGTTCGTGGATATACCTATTCATCCTCACATGAGTTTGTGTCTGATGTGACTGGTGCTAGTGGCACGCTTCATGCTACGTCTGCTGGTCTGGCCAGTAAGACGGTAGACAATGGTGTGTTCGATGGTGCTGACGTGACGTTCACGACGCCCTCAACTAACGCTGGTTCACATAGTCTGCTGCTGTTTCAGTCCTCTGCCGTAGGCGGTGGAGCTGATGTTGCTGCTTCGAGCCAGCGTCTCATTGCGTGGGTTGATACTGGTACCGGTGTGCCGATTGTTCCTGCCGGTGGCGACATCACCGTGGTGTGGGATAGCGGCGCTAACAAGATTTTCTCCCTGTAAGGGTAGGGCATGTCTGTTGTCAAGGATGTCACAGAGTCACCGATTGTTCTATTGGGGACGACTGATGGCGTTGGCACAATGGAGCCGGATGGCATAGCCGGTGGCTTGCTTGTGGGCACCGTGTCCGTCACGGACATCATGCGTGTCACCAGTATTACTGGTGTTACCACGATGGGTTCACCATCGGTTACTGTTTCTGTAACAGTAAATGGTATTGCTAGTGACGGTGGCATTGGGTCACCGGCTCTGAATAGTCGCATTAGTCCGACACAGGGCATACGTTCCACTCTTACTTTTGGCACACCAACGGCGTTCATTTCGATGAACCCTGATGGTATTAGTGCAGCAGGTGGTGGGCCTGGTGAGCCACGCTTGACGATGTTTATGGAACCCACGGGCATTGCGTCTAGCGTTGCCC
>Ga0222632_1001135_pt1 | contig 10746 bp, 8 predicted proteins | sample AntAcemetageno46_FD_179828 | JGI IMG/M metagenome (GOLD analysis project Ga0222632, IMG submission 179828) | Saline water microbial communities from Ace Lake, Antarctica - #46 | ecosystem: Environmental > Aquatic > Non-marine Saline and Alkaline > Saline | place: Antarctica: Ace Lake | collected...
GATACGGGGTCGGTGGATCGGTCATTGATGCGGGTTGCGGGAGCGGAATTCTCGCACTCTCGGCGGTCAAGCTCGGCTATCCTTCCGTGCACGCCTTCGACAACGACCCGGAAGCGGTCCGGGTCACCGCAGAGAATGCGGCGGCCAATGACATTGCCAGCGACCTATCTCTAGCCGAAGCGGGCATCGAAGATGGACTGCAGGGGCGCACCTGCGATCTCCTCCTCGCCAACATCCAATCGAACATTCTCTCCCTCTACGCCGATGAACTCACCAACTCGGTGAGACCCAGTGGCTGGCTCGCCCTGAGCGGAATCCTTTCAAAGGAAGCCGACTCAGTGGCCGAAATCTTTACAAAGGCTGTCGGCAAGAACTGGAATCAAGACTCGCGGGCGGAAATCACTAGTGACGGCGAGTGGTCACTCGTTCTTTTCCGCCGCAATTGAGAAAGGAGGAAGGCGCGGCGTTGAGACGAGCTCGAGCCCTACAGGAAGGCCATGTGACGAGAGGAGAGCCCTTCGAGCTACGACCACTCTAGAGCTTGGAGCTGACTTTCGTCAACTTGGCCAGAGGTCGTTTCCGTATTCCCATCCTGGGCGGACCGGTTCCCGGACGTAGGCATTTAACTCTGGACGGTTGGTGACTCCCTTGAGCGGGTCCCATTCGATCCGTCCGCCGAAACGTTGCGCCAATACACCGATTAGCGCGACTTCGGTCATCGGAGCAGCATAATCGAAGTTCGACCCACACTCTGGGAGCTCACCCTTACAGGCCGCAACCCATTCAGCAAAAGGCCCCTTCTGTTTAATGCGATCGTATTTCTCTGGAATATCAGCCCCCTTATTGAAATCCATATTCGCCTGCCTGGTTGCTAGGCGCGGATTATTCGAGCGTTCATCCAAGTATCCATTTTGTTGATCCCCATACCAGAATGAACCTTTTTCGGGAACTTTGCCCAAATCCCATTCAGAGGGTGACTTGATATTCGTGCCACCATTGTTCATCCCGTCATACCAAAACATGGAACAAGGCGCTTTGTCCCCCCGCGCCGGAAAATCAAAGCGGACCAGAGAATAATCGGGCAGCATTCCTTCCAAAGCCGGCCCGCGCTCCACGCACTCTACAACGACCGGGTCAAAAAGATCGAGCACCCAAACGGCCCCATCCCCGATATGGCAAAACCAATCGCCAAACTGGCCAGTGCCGTAATCGTAGAATCCCCTCCAGGTAAGCGGTTGATAGATATTATTGTAGTAAGTTTCCTTAGCCGGACCAATCCAAAGATCCCAGTCAAGATCCGCTGGCACATCCTGTTTCGCCAGAGGCATGGAATCCGGCTTTTCAAAATACCTACTACCCCAATCAGGACCGGGAAATCCCATATGGATTTCCCGGACTTGACCGAAGACGCCGGCCTCGTACCACTCCCGTATCTGGCGAATCCCGTCGTAGGTATGGCCCTGGTTGGCCATATTGGTCACAACACCATACTTATCCTTGGCCCTTTTTAAGGTGCGTGCTTCCCATATATTATGGGTCAACGGCTTTTGGGTACACACATTGATCCCCCGCTGCATGGCATCCATAGTGGCGACAAAGTGAGTGTGATCGGGAGTATTTACACATACACCATCGATCTCGCTCCCCATCTTATCCAACATTACCCGGAAATCGGTAAATTTAGGGGCTTTATCGATTTGCGGATACTTATCTGCATAACGACCGAGCATCCCGCCGTTGACGTCACAGGTAGCGACGATGTTTTCACCCTCGCACCCCTGATATGCCATTTTGGCGATGTTCCCCGCGCCAATCATTGCGATGTTGAGTCGGCTGTTGGCTGAAATTCCAGGCTTACCGATCGAAAAACGGGGCAGAACAAATGTGCCGGCAGCGGCCAGAGTAGTGGTTTTTAAGAAGGAACGGCGGGACGTGTTTGTTTTCACGGTGGGGGGTATTTTTTGATGATCCAATAGTGTGGGAGGAGAAAGATCGGGGTATTCTTCCATTTTAACCGTTCGTTTTTGCCAACTAAAATTTATTGTTTTCAGTAAATTTTAACGGCAAGAATTTTTCCTTTGTTGGCTGTTTCTGAAAGCGACGTGTCCAAATCTAATAGTAATTATTGTAGAGGTTAAAAGTCACCACTCAAGCCTAACCAAATAGAATTTCCTAAAGATTATCTCCTCTTATGAAACATTGAGCGCTCTACCCTCTGACATTACTCCAGCCAGACCTTATAAGTAGGATCGGAGCCAAATCATTACATCAATTCAGTGATCATTGTCATTGGGAATAAGAGTGAAACATAAGAACCAAAAGCCGTTTCACAGAACGGGCGCACCAAAGTCCTTTTTTCTTAAAAATCTTACTTCCAAATCGGACGGTCATCGCAGTGTATTTACCCTTCAATCCGAAGAAAAATACATGGACAGGCGCTGCATATTACCTCAGTTTCAACGAAGAATTCTGATAAATATTAAAACTTCTCGCCTAGCCCAATAAGGTGAGATAAAATCTTCGATACCCTTAGCGTAAGTGACTCCTTGTCCACAACTTTCAGATCCTGGTGTCTTCTCACAGTGTTTCGGTGTTTAATGGGAATTTAACTCTAAAATCAAGCACATGACCAACAATCCTACTACAAATGCATTGTCCAAGCCCACGGCAAGATAGGTTTACAAGAATTCTACCGATTATAACTAGATAGAAAATTTATGAAAAAATACAAACTGACTCAACTGACGTTGACCGCCCTCGCGATCCTTCTTCCAACTGTTTCCGCCAATCAAATTGCAGAGAGCCAGGGAAAATGGGTGGCGCAGTATGAAAAACAGAAAAATATTCAATCCCCAGAGGAACAACTCCTCAACACAGACCCAGAACCCGAGTTGGAGAGTGGCTTCATCGATCTCTTCAATGGCGAGAACCTGAATGGTTGGAGCCCAATAGGTGGAATTAGCACCTTTGAAGTGATTGATGGTGAAATCATAGGAACCTGTGTACCCGGTTCTCCAAGCACATATTTGTCGACGGATCGGGCCGATTTCAGTGATTTCATCCTCACTGCGGAATTAAAATGGGAAGTGGACGGGAACAGCGGCATTCAATTCCGGTCACAGCGCAAGCAGATTAAAGATGGTTTTACAGTTATGGGGCCTCAGGTGGAAATGGAAGATGAGGCCAGAAATCGCGGTTGGTCCGGGGCCATCTTCGGGCAGAACTGCGGAGGTTACTATTACCCTCTTTGGCTGGAAGCTCACGCAGATGTCTGGCACGCGATCGATTATGATAAATGGAACCGGGTAACGGTCGAAGCCATTGGCCCCACCATAAAAACATGGATCAACGGAATGCCTGCAGCGCATCTTGAATTGGATGAATTTCTGGAAGGTTTTATCTCATTACAAGTTCACTCTGGAAAAAAAGGAACGATCCGATTCCGCAATATCCGAATTAAGGAACTCCCGTAAACCAATCGGTCTATTGGAAGCCGTTAAATTCCTACAAAAGTAATTATGAAAAAAGCGTATTTAACTTTCGGGTTTCTTATCGGGGCAACATGCGCATCGTTGTTTTTTGCCTTTCTGAAGCCGGGTGCGGTTCAGAATAAGAACGTGAAGATCATGAATATTGCGCATGGTTTGCCGACCAATCATCCAGTCCACAAAGGGATCGAATATTTCGCGGACCGGGTCGAATTTTACTCCGGCGGATCCCTGCAATTTGAGGTATTTCCCAATGGTCAGCTCGGCAGCGAGACCCAAACCCTCGAGCAGATGCAATCCGGCACACTGGATGCCGCGAAGCTTGGGGGTGCCACACTGGGAAGCTTCACCCCTACTGCCAAAGTATTCAGCTTACCCTACCTATTCCGTAGCGGTGATCATTACTGGGCCGTCCTGAACGGCGAGATTGGGCAGGATCTTTTGGATTCTCTCTCTCGCAATGCAGCGGGCAAGCCCAGCGGCTTTCGCGGACTCAGCTACTACGATGCCGGAAGCCGAAACTTTTACGCAAAAAAAGCGATTACAAAACCTGAGGATCTCAAGGGATTGAAAATCCGAGTCATGAATGATCCAGTTGCCATTGATACAATGAAGGCTTTGGGAGCCTCCCCCACTCCTATCTCCTGGGGGGAATTATACACAGCTCTCCAACAAGGCGTTGTGGACGGGGCTGAAAACAATCCACCCAGCTACGTTTCCTCTCGCCACTTCGAAGTCTGCAAGGAATTCAGCTTCGATCATCACTCCCGGATACCGGATGTTCTTATGATATCAGAAGACACTTGGTCAGCTTTGAGCGAAGAAGAGCAAGAATGGGTACAGAAAGCCGCATCGGAGTCGAGTGATTACCAAAGACAAGCTTGGGAACAAGGCGTCAATGATGCCCTTGCCCAGATGGAAGCCGAGGGTGTCACGATACACGAAGTGGATATTGAGCCCTTTATAGAGGCAACGGAATCCGTCCGCGAGAAGTACGCTGAGGGTGAGGTCAAAGACTATATGAGCAGAATTCAGGCAGTTACCCCATGAGTATGCTCCATCTTTTACACCGCCTAAACAATGGCCTGGCTGCCCTTTTAAAATTCCTGCTTGTCTGTATATTCACCCTATTGGTTGTCGATGTCATTTGGGGTGTGGGGACCCGTTACATTTTGGGCAACCAGGCCTCATGGTCAGAGGAACTGGCCCGCCTGCTCATGGTATGGCTCGCCTTGCTCGGCGCAGCTTTGGTTTGCCGCGAAGAACGGCACCTAGGTTTGGATGTTCTCGTCCGCTCCTGGCCGGAGGAAGTCCAACTCTGGGGACGCTTATTTTCCCATCTCGCCGTTTTTCTTTTTGCCGTGATCATCATGACCTGGGGAGGACTGCAGTTGGTTGGTGACCGTTTCGCATCGGGCCAAACCCTCCCCGCTCTGGGCATAGCCAGGGCCTGGTTTTACCTGGCCCTTCCAGTGAGCGGCATGCTCACATCACTTTTTGTGATAGAATGTTTCTGGGCTGCTCTTGCCAGCCACAAAAGCACCAAAAAGGAGGCAACCCAATGAGCCAGCAACTTGGCATCATGCTGGTATGTTTTGTAACACTTCTTTGCTTACGTGTGCCCATTGCCTTCGTCTTGGGCATCGTAACAGCCATCACAGCACTCGCCCTCGGTCACGGCCATATCTGCCTGAGCATTGCCAGTGATCTTTCGAACGGAATCGATAGCTTTGCTCTGCTCGCGATCCCATTCTTCATTCTAGCAGGCGAGCTCATGGGTAGCGGAGGACTCGCTCGCCGATTGATTGAGCTTGCAACTGTAATCATGGGAAGGCTTCCGGGTGGTTTGGCTCTGGTAAATACTCTTACTTGTATGCTTTTTGGCGCCATTAGCGGTTCTGCGGTTGCCGCGGTTTCCAGCATTGGCGGTACCCTCATCCCGGAGATGAACCGGAAGGGATATGATCGCGATTTCAACATCGCCTTGACTGCCTCTGCTGCGACCACAGGACTATTGATACCACCGAGTAACATCATGATTGTTTACGCTCTGGTCGCGGGTAATGTCTCTGTTGCTGCTTTATTTCTTGCCGGCGTGCTACCCGGCATCGTTATTGGGTCAGGGATCATGGCCTGTGCATACTTTATCTGCAAGGCGCGCGGCTATGGTAAAGTGAATGCTACTGCTAGCCCCGAGAAAACGATTTCCTTCGGCCGCGCATTATTTGGTGCCTTCCCCAGCCTCTTGCTGATCATCATTGTTCTGGGCGGAATACTAGGAGGTATTTTCACCGCAACAGAGGCATCGGCCATCGCGGTGCTTTGGGCCTTCTTACTGGGGGTTGTTTTTTACCGGGAGATCAAACTCTCCGAACTTGTCGGGATTACGCTGCGGGCAGCTAGCACCACGGCGATTGTACTCTTCCTCGTTGCCTGCAGTTATGCAATGAGCAGTTTGTTGACGCAGGAGCAAGTGCCCCAGCAAGTCAGCAACGCCCTCCTGGCCTTGTCTGACAACCCCTACGTCATCCTTCTTATCATAAACCTTACTCTACTAGCGGTCGGTATCTTTATGGACATGACACCGGCAGTGCTCATTTTCACACCGATCTTCTTACCTGTTGCCATATCCCTTGGAATTGATCCGGTGCATTTTGGCATAATTATGATCGCAAACCTCTGTATCGGCTTGCTGACTCCTCCGGTGGGAACATGTCTTTTTGTCGGAGCTGGAGTCGGCGGCAGCGACATTGCTCGCGTATCCAAGGCAATGATACCGTTTTATATCGTCATGGTGGCGGTCCTTCTTCTCATCACCTTCTTCTCCCCGTTGAGCCTCATGCTCCCCGACTTATTGAAGTAAAAGAATTCCTTTCTGGTTTAACGCTCCATCCATCCACCATCAACGAAAGTGATGAACCCATGCGCATAATCGGAGGCTTACGAGCAAAAAACTGTCGCGGATTTCTTCCGTCGACATGAGCAAGAAGTGGCCGGGGGTTGGGCTGTATATTGATTTCATATAGTTCCTTGATTTGCCTCGATGGCTCACAATTGACATCAAGACGACTCAAGTAATCCACCATCTACTACTTAAACCTCTTTCGATTATATAAACCGCTACCGCAGGCAACGCCTGCCAAATATCGCGTCCTGGTCTCGGATAGTATCTGTGTCATTCTGCGCAATGTGTGTGAGATGTAAAGGGGTGCTTTTATTTCTGGCGACGCATTGCTTTTCAAATCGGACGTTCTCCTGGTTGAAATTGATAGCTTGTCACTCGTGCTGCGCGACGACGATCGACGGCTCCTTCTCTGGCAACGCGGCGAGCATGATACGCACAGAAGTTATGACATAAATACCATCGGCATGGTTGAAACCCCGAAAGACAACTGACCCAACATAACTTGTGGGGCACTTAGTATAGCCAGCGACCACACTCAATTCGGTTGGGTGGAGCGTCCAGCTCATCAACTCTCAACCACTAATTTATTTGATTGAATTTTACCCGTATTTGCAGCGAACTGTCTGAAATACAAAAAAGATCCTTCTGTTCCTATTACAGAATCTTTTAACCCAATTAAGCGGTTTAATCCTGCAATTTAAAATATCCCCTATGTCTACTGAAGTAAAACACCCTATTGTCCCCAATCAATATATCCTGACATTCATCCTCACTACGTGTTGCTTTTCGCTGTGGGGATTTGCAAACGATTTCACCAACCCCTTGGTGAAGGTCTTTGAGCAGGTCTTTATCATCACCACGGATCAGGCATCCTGGCTGCAGTTCGCTTTTTATACGGGATACTTCTGCATGGCGATTCCAGCCGTGCTCTTTATCAGAAAGTATTCCTACAAGGCAGCAATCATGCTCGGTCTGGGGCTCTACGCCATCGGTGCTCTGATTACGATTCCCGCAAGTATCACCGCCCAATTCGCACTTTTCTGCCTAGCTTCTTATGTGATCACATACGGCTTGGCCTTTTTGGAGACCGCCTGCAATCCATACATCCTGGCGATGGGACCTCAGCAGACCGCAACGCAGAGACTTAATCTCGCACAGGCTTTCAATCCAATCGGATCGGTTGTCGGCATGATCATTGCCTCTACGGTCTTGGCACCAAGTCTTCTTGTCACAGAAATTAGCGAAGAGGTCAAAGAGCAGAACGTAACATACACGCAATACCTCATAACCGACGCTAGCTTACTCCCAGAAGGCGCGACCCTTTCGGAAGACTCGACTACGGCAATCCTGCAGGACGGTTCGGAGGTAGGTGTCTATGCAACGGGTATTCCGGATTTTCAAAATACCATTGGAGCCCTTGGCATTGCCATGCCGAACGTAATGAAGGGAATGCGTTCCGGTGATCCCGAAAAGTTCAAAGAGATCCAACAAACGGATTTAGCCAACGTGAGAGGACCCTACATGGTCGTAGCGGGAGTCGTTGCCGTGTTTTTTCTGATCTTCGCGGTTACAAAAATGCCAACATTCAAAGAAGAGACCAAGGATGCACCTTTCATGGAAATCGTTGGGCGACTGATGCGACGAGCCCGTTTTGTTGAGGGTGTTCTCGCGCAGCTGTTCTACGTCGGTGCTCAGATCATGTGCTGGACGTTCATCATCCATTATGGGATGGAGTATGTGGGCCTGACACTCTCCGAAGCGCAGAACTACAACATCGTAGCCATGGTGATCTTCATTTGCAGCCGTTTCATTTGCACCTATCTGCTAAAGTTCTTCCGCCCCAGTGTCATGTTGTTCACCTTTGCCATCGCGGGCTTTGTCTTTACTTTGGGCGCTATTTACTTACCCGGCCAAATAGGCTTGATTTCACTGGTGCTAATTTCCGCAGCCATGTCCTTGATGTTCCCGACTATTTATGGAATCGCCCTAAATGGTCTAAAGATTGAAGAGGCAAAGCTTGGCTCGGCCTTCCTCATTATGGCGATTGTCGGTGGGGCCATTCTGACCAAGCTGCAAGGTGGCCTCATCACGGACTACGGAGTTCGTACCTCTTTCTGGCTTCCTGCCGGCTGTTTCGTCCTTATTGGCCTATACGGCTTGCGCTGCTACCTAACGCACGACAAGAGCCACTTGGCGATTGAGGCGTAGTGCTGGAAACTATCCCTGGAAGAATCTGAAGCCGGTGCGGGATCATTCCTCGTTGTCGTTATAGATTTACGACAACGGCCAGATAAACGATTCTTACTTAATTGTAACTCTCGCGAATAAGTCCCGCCAAGCCTCTCGACTGGTTTCGTCTGTAGATGGATCGGTTTTGATGAGGACTACGCGGACGCCGGGTTTGTCTAATTGGAGGTAGTCACCAAGGGGATCGTTAGAGCCGGGCATTGCGACAGGGATTTGATGCGCTGCGCATAATTGTTTCAGGTCCACCTTTTGTGGAGTCAGGAAAAAAGACTCAAAAACCGCTGCTTCCCGGGCAATAGGGAGTTGAGAAAAAATGCGCCCTCCCCCGTTATCAATGACGACGAAGGTCAATGATCCATCAATTCCCTGAGCGGCCCGCAACCCGCCGCAATCATGGAGAAACGCCAGGTCGCCGAGGACGGCGATTGTGGGAGGGCCACCGTCAGCAAGACCGGCGGCTGTCGAAACGAGTCCATCAATACCGCTTGCCCCGCGGTTTGAAAAAACCCTTGGGCCTCTAGGGCGATCGGCAAACCAGAATCGCTCCGCATCGCGAACAGGCATGCTGTTCGCTATGAAAATTTGCGCGTTTCTTGGAACGGCCTGACCCAGCCTGAAATGAATGCCCCCCTCAAAGGAATGAGGTTGTTTCGACACCCATTCTGTGACCTCAGCAATAGCGGTCTTTTCCAAGTCGAGCCAACTGCCCCGAAATTCTTCTTCGGAGAAACCTGCCGGTATTTCATTGAGGTGTTCCGGTGAGCCTGAGATCCACGTAAACGGTTTGCGAGCGGGATCCAATCCTTGTGACCGCGCCGACCACTGCCAACGGGGTCCATCGAATCCGGCCAACCACTGCCGTAGCGGCTTGGCGGTCGGCTGGATGCCGACTTGGAGAATTGCCTGCGGACGGAGAGCCGGCTGTTTCTCAAGGATGCCACTGGAAATCAACCCTTCGTACTGAGTCACGATCCTTTCTTCACCTCCTGCGGACTGGCGCAGAGGATTTAAAACGTCGGAGAATATCGGCCAACCCAAATAGTCGCTGAGCTGAAACAATCCGTTCGCCCACTTTTGGGGCTGATGAGGATTTGCCGCGCCTGCAAGAATCCAACCCGGTCCTGATTTTCGCAATTCCGACCAATCCTGTTCCGGAGGGACTGGATATTGAAAGGGCACTGGTTCCTCTTCCGGAAGCTCTGGCGGAGTATCGGCTGCCGGTAAAAACGGCTCACGAAAGGGTAAGTTGAAATGGACCGGACCGGAATGCTCCCCTTTTGCCACCTCCAAACCTGCTCTGGCAAGATTGTAGAGTGCTGCGGAGTTTTCCTGCCCCTCATCCGCAATACCATGCAAATAGCGCCGAACGTACCGTCCGAATAGATTGGTTTGATTGATTGTCTGACCCGCCCCGCAATCCTGCAGTTCGGGAGGACGGTCGGCGGTAAGAATGAGGATGGGTAAATCCCTCTCGCTCGCTTCTATGACCGCCGGATAATAGTTGGCGCCTGCCGTGCCTGAGGTACAGACCAGAGCAACGGGAAGCTGCATCCGGTCGGCCAGTCCGAGCGCGAAAAATGCGGCGGAACGCTCGTCGAGAATGACACGGCTTTGGATTTCTGGAAATTGGCTGAGCGCGAGAACCAAGGGAGTGGATCGGGATCCCGGACTGACTACGAAATGTCGCACACCTCCGGAGACAAGACCGGCAATGAAGGCCTGCGCCAACCTGGCACTCGCAGGGCCGCCAGAGGGAGCGAAGGGAGATGGTTGGTTTTCCACTCGTTTACGTTGGAGGGATTGACGGATGCGGACAAGGAACATTCGCGGTTTTGTGACGGGTGCAAGTGCGTCAGCCCAATGGATAATCTGAGCGGTCGATACTGGAAAAGAGGAGCTTAGCTAGATAAATATGATGCGGGTCAAAATGACACTACTGACGCGCTGGCGCCCGATTTCCTGTCGCTCGGCAGTTGCTTTCTTTCCGGTCTTTCGGATTGAACCGCTGCCCCCAGCAAGTTTTTATATCGTTACGTACCAATCTGATAAGAACTTATAATCGTATTATTAGCTCAGACTATTTTTAACTCATTTGGTAACTACTCA
>Ga0222632_1001142_pt1 | contig 10717 bp, 7 predicted proteins | sample AntAcemetageno46_FD_179828 | JGI IMG/M metagenome (GOLD analysis project Ga0222632, IMG submission 179828) | Saline water microbial communities from Ace Lake, Antarctica - #46 | ecosystem: Environmental > Aquatic > Non-marine Saline and Alkaline > Saline | place: Antarctica: Ace Lake | collected...
ATAATATTGTTATTTTAATGGTACACTAGTATTAAAATAATATTGTTATTTTAATGGTACACTAGTATTAAAATAATATTGTTATTTTAATGGTACACTGTTTGATGATTAGTTATAATTAATCTGAAATGAAGAACATAAGATTTTTTTAAATAGTTATTTAATTGATCTTGTTTTATTTCAGACACATTTGAATCATCAAATAAATACCATTTTCCGGCTTCTTTTCCAATTGTTACATAATGACCTCCTTGTAAAGAGCCTTGATGAATCATAGCACCAATTAATTCATAATCTCTCCAATATAAAGGTATTTCAATTAATGTATTATTTTTTTGATATTTACCAAATTTATTAATTTCAAATCTTTTAAGATATACTAAAAGATAAGATGACCATTCTTCAATTGATTCTCGTTTAGTAGCAATTCTCTTATCATGACATTTTGGACAATTCCATTTATCATCTCCATCTAATTTAGTTAATTCTCTAAATTTAATATAACAATTAGTGAGAGAGTCACAATTATTTATATCTAACATTAAAATATTAGAATTATGTAAGGATATTTCTTTGTATAAACATATTTTAAATTTACATTTAATTCTTGTTTTTTCTTGAAAAAAGTATTTTTTTCCAAATCCTTGTTTATTATAATAATCTAAAATATATAATAAAGCTTCTCCTCCATCTTGTTGTAAATTTCCGCTAAATTTATTAGATAATTCACTTAATCTTTTTTTAATTTTAATAATTCCTCTTTTATGATTATCACCAATTAATTCCATCATCATAAATTCATTATTTCTGAGTAATAATTGAACTGCAGAATTCAAGTAACATGTATTTCCTAGATTAGGTAGACCAAACTTCATATTAATGTAAAATAGTTTTAAAAAAATTTAATTTTCAATAATTTTTATTTGATAAAATCCTCTTATGAGATCACGACATATAATTTTAACTGTTAATTTTTGTCCTAATGTATAAATTTTAAATTGTTTTTCTAGTTTATCATACATTTTCCAAATATTATCTTCTTTAGTTATATCATATTGAAAAAATTCTTTGGGATGATAAAGGTTTCCTTTTAAGAAAAATTTTAATTCAGGGATATATACTTCAAATTTATTATTACGAATATCATATAAATTTCCTTGATAAGATTTTGCTAGATTAATTTTTTCAAGTCGTTCCAAATAATAATATCTTTTAACAAGACCATCTAAATGATTAATTCGACTAATATCTGGTTTTTGAAATTTAGTCATATTATAGTTTTTAATTTGGAGATGATGATATAAAACTAATTGATGATAAGTATCAACCCATCTTCTAATAGGTGAAGTAAAATGAGAATAACAAGATAAATTTAATAATTTATGACCACTATGATTTTGATAATCATACTCTGCTCTATTAGCTTGATGAAGATTAAAAACATTGTTTAATTCCTCATTATCAACAATATTTTTATGTTCATAATCAAAGTTTCTGGAAATAAAAGGTAATTTATTATCAATAAAATATTTTGCTAAAAGATAATTTGTTTTTACCATTATATTTTCAATTAATTTTGTACTTTGTTGAATTCCAATAAATTTAGACAAGTGATATATAGGATTATCTTTTTTTTGATCTATAATTAAATTTGCATTTTGATAACTGGTTTGTAATTTATTAGTAATTTTTACAAAACTAATTTTTTTAATTTCATTATCAATAAAAGATATTTTAAAAGCAATTCTCTCTTCATCTTGAAGCAAACTAGATTTTTTAGTAATATCATCACCCCATAAATGCATAATTTTATCATTAGTACCACCATACAAAGTTGAGACCATTTCATGTTGACGATATAATATATCTTTTTGAGATAAATAAGCGATTGGACAAGCTAAATAAACCGAGATAATATTAGTGGTGGTATCAAAAGAAATGGCATCGTCAACATCTAAACTTCCTTTTGGATCTATTGAAAAAATATAATTATTATCAGGTTTAATTTTAAATTTCAAGACTTCTTCTTTTTGAAGAGAATTATATTTAATTTTTTGATCAGTTTCAGCCAATCTTAAAATTGATAAATATTTATTGTGATAGTTGCCAATAATACGGGCAACACTCCCATAATATTTTTTATTTTGTTTGCTTTTATTTAGTGTATTAATACCCAAAATAATTTTTCCTTCATATTTACCTTGATAAGGAACAAATATTTTAAATAGTGGATTAATAAAAGGAGTGAATAAAAAGTATTTTCTTCCTTTAATATCTTTACCATAATAAGTGGTATCTTTTGTATTTAGCGATCCATATAATGTTTTAAATAGTTTAAATTGGTCCATAATACTTATTATAATATCAAAAATAACCAAAATAATCAATTTTTATAAATACTAAAAAAATTGATTATTTTTAAATTTAATTTTTGATTATATAGTTATGAAGTTACACTTTACTCTTAATTCAAATCAAGGAACTCTTGATATATACTTAGACGAACCAAAAAATACAACAATTGAAGAAATTAAAAACATACTGATTGGTGATACGATTAAAAATATTGGATATGATAGAATTAAATTATATCAGGGTGGTTATTTGTTAAATAATCAAGATAATATTTATAAATTAAGTAGACATCCTATTTTAATTTTTCTAACTGTTAATGAACCTTTACGAACTAAAATAACAAATAGATTTTTACAAGCAAAAAAAGAAAATGAATCAGTAACAGAACCTACTAAAAATGATTCTGATTCTGTTTCTGTTTCTGTTTCTGATTCTGATTCTGATCTAAATTCAGATACAGAACAATATACAGAAATTAGAACTAATAAATTAGCGTCATCTAGATTACTACCATTGACAGGAACATCATTTGCAACATCTGAATCATATACAGAAATTAAATATATAGAAGCAGATATAATTGAAGAGAAAGTAGTTGAAAAAAAGATTTTAACAGAAGAATTAGATAGAGAAAATTTAGAAACTATTAATAAATTTAAACAACCTGTTTTTAAAACGTTGCTTCAATTGTATGTAAAACAAAACGAGGAATTTGTTGAATTTTTAAAATACCTTTCAGGAGGGAACATTAAAAATTCTGATACATGTTCTTATAAACCTTCAATCGAGTTAATTAATGAACTTAGAGAAATTATGCCCTTATATCAGGATGAGTCAAATGATAAAATCTCATTAGATCTACAGAAAATGCATGGAAATGTGAATTTGTTTCTAACACACCACTTGGCTAGTATCTAGTTTACTTTATGAAAAAAATTGATATAATTTTTTTCAATCATTAAATAATTTAGTATGAGTTCTAATAAGAAAATTGTTAATAAAAATACTCGTGGATTTTTTCCATACTCTTGGATGGATGTTCGATATGAAGACTCCAGTGTAGATATGGTGAAGCTATCGCCTGAGACTGTGTCTCTAACAAAGTTAGATGACTTGACTGATAATCATATTCCTGAAATTTATAGATTAGTTGATGAATATCAAAATTTAAAATCACAAAAGAAAATGAAAAAGAAAGATAAAATGAAAGTTGAGAACTTTCTATCACAAAAAAGAAGAATGGAGAATGAAGATATTTCTTCTTTGACTAAAATTGGTGTTTCATATCAACCTACAACTAAAATAGGAAAAATGACTAAATTAATGGATGTATTAAAAAAAGTTCATCTTTCTATGAATAAGGAGCAAGCTTTAATTATTTCACTTAGACTAATGGAAGAACCTTATTTAACATTCTCAAATGATTCAAGATTTAAAACTAAATATCAAAGACATCTTGAATGGCTTGATAAAGTAGTAAAAGAAATTGATATGGTTGAATATCAATTATATACTAAACATGAAATGTTGCCTCCATTAAATGAAAAAGGATTTAATAAACTCGATACATGGCAAAAAGATACAATTAAAGATATGAGAAATAATAATTCATTAATTCTTAGTATTCCAACATCTGGAGGTAAAACTTATTTATCAGCTTACTTGACTAAATTAGGTTCTGTCTTGTTTATTGCTCCGTCGGTACCTTTAGCTCGTCAAGTTGCTGCTTATTTAACTCGTGTAGTGGGTAAATCAGTTCCGTTTATGACAAATACTTATCGATCAAAGTATTATCATAATGATATGATTGAACTTTTAAAAAATTCTAAATATGTAGTATCGACACCTGAAAGTTATTTAGATTTTATTCCAGAAATAGGACTTTTTAATCAAGAGAATCCTTCTTTGGTATTAGATGAAATTCATATGATGGGTTCACAAGAAGGTGATGCAATGGAAACAATTGCTATTTTGAATTCAAAAATCAGACTTGTTGGATTATCTGCGACTATTTCTAATCCTGAGGATTTAATTGAATGGAGGAAAAAAATGAGTCAAGATTTAAAGATGATTTCATCAAAAAAGAGATTTTTCAATATTCAAACATCTTATTGGGATGAATCAAAGAAATCAATTGAGAATATTAATCCTCTGGCATTAATTTCGTATGAAGATTTTATAACTGGAGATATTTTAAAGAAAGAGATGAAACCAACATCACCTGATGTATATCAACTGTATCAAACAATAATTAAATTTATTAATGAAGAAGAATTAGAAGAACTAGTAATTAATAAATTTTTTGAAAAAGCATCTCATGAAAGAATTAATTTGAATGAAGTTCTAGAATATTATTATCTTTTGATTAATTTTATGGTAGAAAAAAATAAAACTAATCCTCAAGTAATTAAAGATATTTTGTCTGAATTTAAACCACTTCACCTAACTGAAGAAAACACTAATTTGGTTGATTTGGTATTATCTTTGAAAGAACAAAATGATTTGCCTACCTTGGTATTTCAGAGAAATACTTATTCTTTGATGAGATTGGCTAAGAAATTTATTAAAGAACTGGATCAAAGAGAAGAATCTGAATTTCCTGATAAATTGAAAGATCATGAAAAACTAGAAAAAGAGGCTAAAAATCGGCAAAAAGAAATGGAGAAACTCGGTTTACTTGATACATCCTTAAAAGATGATAAATTAAATAAAATGAAAGATAGCATGGATATGGAATTAATTCATGTTTCACATCATCAAAAACCATCAGAAAAATATCATTTCAATTCCACCATGACCTCAGAAAATGATATTTTAACTTATAACGAAGACCTTAAATTTTGTTTTGCTCCTAATGGTGATTATATGCATCCAGTAATTCATGCTTTATGGAGAGGTATCGGTATTTATGCAGAAGGATTACCTGAAGATTATCTCATTTTAGTTCAGCATCTGGCTAATCAAAAGAAATTAGGTATTGTATTAAGTGATAAGTCAATGACATTTGGTGTATCAATGCCATTTAGAAATGTAGTAATTTATCGTGATTTAGAAGTGATTGATGATTTGAATCCTTTACTATTTAAACAAATGGAAGGAAGAGCAGGAAGAAGAGGACAAGATACAAAAGGATCAGTAGTATTTGCAGGTTATGGATTTGATAGAATTAAAGAATTAACTGTGAGTATGATTCCAGCAGTTCAGGGCCAAGAATCAATTGAGAATATTTACTTGCCAATTGGTCATAAATTAGCACAAGTTTGTGAGAATGAAGTAGATTTTAAACAAGTCTTTAAATATAATCTAAGTTACCAACAATCAAAAGTTAATTATACTGAAACAGAAATTGACCAACAATGGGCTGATTTAATTAAAGTATGGGAATCTTGGGCATCAAAAGCAATGGTGGATGAAGATAAAGAAAGACTTAAATTTTTATGGCAATCAAGAACATATGGATGTGATGGAATTGCCATGTATCATTTAATTGATTCCTTAGAAAAACATTTTGCAGGCGGTGATATTTCAGAAAAAAGACAAGTTGAAATAGGAAATATTCTTACCTATTTTATTCAGAATAATTCTTATGATAGAGAATCTGATAAATTAGAGCTTCCTAGTCATTTAGATAAATGGCAATCAATTAGAGAAGGATTAATTGAAGCAGGAATTCCTTTGATTGAAGAGTCAAAACTTGATGGAAGAATATTTAGATCATTAAAAGAAAATAGATTAGTTCCATGTGCAGATGATAAAGAATATGAATTAGTAAGAACACGATTCACTAAATTTGCAAATTCTTTTCGAATTTTGCAAAATTACTGTTATTATTCAAATAGAGTAACGATTGCTAGAATTTTAGGAAAACTTTTTACTAGATGTAAATGGATTCTATATGGTTCTTCTCCATTGAAAAATTTTTAATTTAATAAAACTATTAAATGTATAATTTGATTTATTATAAAGTTATCGTCTTTGTATGTTAATTTTAATTTATCAAGACCATTTAGCAATCTTATATGAAATAAATCTATTGTTTCAATTTCTTCTATAAAATGATAAAGCATAAGTGGTTTTATAAGAGTATCTTTTTTTAAATTTATATAATTTAAGCGAAAATTATAATAATCAGTTATATCTTTGAAAAAACAATCAAAAAAAGTTATACGACTGTGGTTATTATACCACCTAAAAGCAGATTGATAAAAACTTGTTTCTATTATCTTAATTTCATTGTTATCATAATATAGTTTATCCCCTGTTTTAATTTTTGTTAATATATCATACTTTTTTTTAAGTATATTGAAACTTTTATTAAGTTTATCTTTCAAGTCCATTATATAAATACCTCTTTATTATTTTAAAATAAAAAAAATTGAATATTACTTTTATTAGTAATAATTATTATACTATAATGTTCTCTGATAAAATGATACAAACACTAATTACTAAAGAAAAAACCTTTTATATGTATTCAAAAAGTTTAATTGAAACCAGATGTAAAAATCTATTGGACTCATTTAAATATCATTTTCAAAAATTTAATAACTTTTATGCTATTAAAGCAAATCCTAATCCACATTTAATTAAAATTATTCTTAAATCAGGAATGGGGTTAGATTGTTCTTCTTTAATTGAACTAGAGATAGCTAAAAAACTTTTGTCAAGAGAAGAAATGAAAACTAAAGTTATTTATACTTCTAATTATACTTCTCATGAAGAACTAAAAAAATGTTTAGATTACCAAGTTAAAATTAATATTGATGATATTACAATTATTGATGATTTAAATGAAGTATGTATTAAAAATGAAAAACAATTTCCAAAATTTCTATATCTTAGAGTTAATCCAGGTATTGGAAAAACTAATTCTGAAACTAAATCTAATATACTTGGCGGACCTGATGCTAAATTTGGTATTCCTTATCCAAAATTAAAAAATGCAATTGAGAAAGCAAAAAAATATGGAACAAAACATTTTGGACTTCATTGTATGACTGGATCAAATGTACTAGAAGAAGACTATTTTGTTAGTCTAGTTTCAAAACTAGCAGATATTACACAAGAAACAAAAGAACCCTTTATAGAATATAATCTAGGAGGAGGACTAGGCATTCCATATAATGAAGATAAAGATAAAGAAATAAATCTACAATCTTTAACCTTAAAAATTAAAGAAACTTCTGAAAAACTTAAATTAAATGAAAATCATAAGTTTAATCTTGTTATGGAAAATGGAAGATATTTAATGGGCCCAACAGGGTTTCTTTTCACAGAAGTACAAGTTATTAAAGAAGCTTTTGATAAAAAATATATTGGTGTTAATGCATGTATGTCAAATTTAATGCGACCTGGTATGTATCAAGCATATCATAAAATAATTAATTACTCCTCAATTAGTAGAAATCAATATATTTATCAAATTGTAGGAAATCTTTGCGAAAATAATGATTGGTTTGGCAGAGATAGATTATTACCAGAAACAGTGCCTCAAGATGTTATGTGTATATTAGATGTAGGGGCACATGGTCATAGTATGGGTTTCCAATATAATGGAAAATTAAGATGTGCCGAATATTTAATGGATAAAGAAAAAATTATAGAAATTAGAAGAAAAGAAACAATTGATGATTATCTTGCAACAGTATGTTAATTTATAAATTAATTTCTTCAAGAGGCTTTAAAAATGCATTAAGTTCTTTATATTCTTTATATGCCATTGTATAAGAATGTCTGTATATGCTACTCAATTCTTCTAAAATATCTTTTTTAGCTAAAACAGTTATATTATAATATTTGTTTTCATATTCACCAATTAAAATAGGACATAAGTTTATATCTCTAATACATCCAAACAAACAGGTGAATCCCTATGATGTAAAATCCATCTTAAATTTTTAAAATTTGGTAGTTTAATTACTTTATATTCCATATTATTATTAGGATTTGAAAAAAATATATTAAGTTTTAGTTTTTTGAGTTCATCTGTTAAATTACCATTTTCAGGGAAATTAGAAGAAATAATTCTATTACACCTTTGAACATTTAAAACGCCGACTTAATCCAGGTATTTTTTAGGTTTTCGTTTTCTTGTTGATGGTCTTTTTACATATTTTTCACTTCTATCATATGCTCCTTTTATTAGATTTTTATAAATATGTATTGGTATTTCATCTAATACATCTTTTACATTCTTAACTAATTCATCATATGTTAATCTTTTTTTCTTTTGTTATCGTGTTTTCAATACATTAAAATATCGCTCTATCACATTTGTATAATGTTTATATAGAACATCATATAATAAATTATTATCCTTTTTACATTCTTTACAATGAACTTTCAATTATTTTTATTTCTTCGTTTGTAAGATTAAAACTTTCATAAATATTATTTTTAATTTTCACTTTCTTTATCATTTTAATACAATTAATTCTATCAAAGCCGTTTTTACTAAATTGATATATTAAATAATCAATTATCTTTGATTTAATTAATTTAAATAAGTTTTTTTCATATAGAATATAACTAAAATTATCACTATATGTTTCATCTTTAGATTCAGTTATAAATGGCATCAAATAACCTTTATTTGAAAATATTATTCTTTTTTTACCAATATCATTATCTAATTTATCATAATAGTAATATTTACCATCTGGATTTGTTTTATTTATTGTATCATAAATTTTATATTTATAAAATTCTGTTTTTTTTTCAGATACAATGTTAGTTTTAATATGGTTTTTTCTGATACGTTGTGTTTTGTTTGAGAATTTACATTTCTTTATATCATAACAATTAGTTTTCGAACAAATTTTATCTATAATACTTAAATTTATTTTTGACGGTATTTTTGGAAGTTTTATACCTTTTTTTAATGTTATTACATCAGAACCTTTATAATGTTCTATTATTGTATTGCCTGTATATTTTTGTTTTTTTAACATAAAATATGTAAATGTTGAACCAACAGTAAAATATTTTCCAGGTGTATTCAATGCTATATATTTTATATCGTAAAATTTATCTAAATAATTTCTATTTTTGTCCATTTCAATTATATAATCTATAATTGTTGTAGGTGTAATAAATAACAATATTGCTTTTTCATATAAATTTTTAATTGAATAACTAATAAATTCTAGATATAATTTATTGTCACCAGTAGCATTTTGATTTTCATATGGAGGATTTCCAATAACTGCATCAAATCCCTTAATACTCCATTTTTCTTTTATATCTAATTCTAATGTATTTCCCTCATTATAATTCAAATTATACTCATTATAAGGATCTATCAATAATTTACATATAAAGATATTTGTAGGGTTAATATCACTAAAATACAAACACTCTTCTACTATTGTTTTATATCTATCTTTTTCATCAGTAATAACATCTTTAAGACCATTCATAAATTTATCAATTATATCAACAATAAATCCACCTTTACCAACACAAGGTTCAAACACTTTTTTAGTAGATGTCCAAAAATCTATTGGTATTTTATCCAACATCTCATACCTCAGTTTAAATGGTGTAGAAACTTCTGCATTACTTTTCTTTTCAAGTTCTTGTGGAATTAAATATTTATCAATCAAATTAGATAGTTCTCTATTATTTTTAATATTTTTCATAAATAGTTCTTTGACAGTTCTAATAATCTGATTAGTTTCTTTATCATTTTTCATATATTTCATATATACATTGATAAACTTTTTTATTATTTTTGAATCAATTGATTTGCCCCACCAACTTTTAGTCTGGTCAATTAGGATATTATACACATATTCATTATTTTCAATTAATTCAAACATTTCTACAAACGATGTTTCTTTATCATGAATGGTTAATAAACATATAAGAGGAATTATATGTTTTAGAATATCCATATAGTTTATTTGTTTTTCTTTTTTTTCATCACCAACGTCACTCATTTCAGATGACGTATCAGACACGTCTTCCATATCAACAGTAGTTTTTTCAATACCTTTTTTAATTTTTTCTTCTTCATCATCTTCCTCCAAAAATTTATCTATTAATTCTTTTTGTATTTTTGTAGGTGTTGTATTACTAAACATAGCATTAAATATTTTTTGTTCTTCCTTTGTAAGTAATATTACCTTAAAACGAAGACGATTTAAGAAATGATTAAGTGCATTTTCAGTGTTAGACGAATACATTTCATATACATTTTTACATAAAGCATTAATTTTTGAAACATGATTCCCAAAAGAAGGCATCCAATGATCACCATTTAAATTGATAAGTCTCTCTTGTAGAATGAATTTTGTAGCTTCTCTTGGATGAATATCTGGTTTTATCAATGAGGCATAATTAATTACAGAAGTTTCAATTA
>Ga0222632_1001149_pt1 | contig 10653 bp, 10 predicted proteins | sample AntAcemetageno46_FD_179828 | JGI IMG/M metagenome (GOLD analysis project Ga0222632, IMG submission 179828) | Saline water microbial communities from Ace Lake, Antarctica - #46 | ecosystem: Environmental > Aquatic > Non-marine Saline and Alkaline > Saline | place: Antarctica: Ace Lake | collected...
AATAAATACTGATTTAGGTTATTCACAGAATCAAATTAAAAAAATGGTTAAACAATTAAAATTAATAGAAAATCAAGATACTTTTAAAAAAATTATTAAGATATTAGATAATATTTCATATTTAGAAAACCGAGTAAATAGTAATTATTTAGTTAAACAATTTGATTATTTACGATGTTTTCTTGAATCAGAAGACTTTTTAAAAAATGATATTTTAACTAAAATGGGTTTAATTGCAGGCGAAATTAATCAAATAAACCCTTTAGTTATTTCTTATTTAATGATGAATGAATATTTAGATAATTTATCATTCCCTGAATTAGTAGGATTTATATCATTATTTTTAGATGGTACTAAAAATGAGGAGTATTCTTTGTCAATGTTAGAAGAAGAACATAATGAAATGGATTTAATATATCATACTCTTGAAACACTTGATCATTATTATAAAGTTGAAACTGAGCTTAACAATATGTTACCTTATCCTTTCTTTGAAAATTATAATATTAATTATGGAAATTATACAGTTTGTTATAAGTGGGCTCAAGGGTGCAAGTGGAATAAATTAAATTGTAATATGTATGAAGGTGATTTTGTTAAAATTATTCTTAGAATCCATCAGATTTTAAGAGAACTTAAAAAAGGGTTTGAAATTATGGAAAATTTCAATATGACTAAATTAATTGAAGATAATCAAGATTCACTTATTCGTGAAATTGTTATTCTCGATTCACTTTATTTATAATATCTTTTAATTCTATTTTTGGTGGATTTATTAAATAACTTAATCCTTTTGTTATTAATTCAAAAATGGGAGGATATACAATCCTAGCAATAATTAAAAATATAAACAAATAATATAAGGAAGTCATAATATTATATGATTTTTCGGTAAAAAAATTAAAATAACCAAAAAAAATTACAAGTAATAATATTAAGGGTATATCTTTTATCCAAGGTAATTTTTCTTCTGATTTTTTATCTTTTTTATCTTTTTCTCCAATAAATTTTTCCATTATAAATATATAGAATTTTATAAAACTTAATAATGTCATTAAATTTAAAAGAAATTATTATAACATTTAAAAATTATTGTTTTAGAAATGGAAGTAAAAATATTGATAATTTTGCGACTGAATTTTCAGTTGAGGATTATAAAAATATTTATATATTTATTGTAACTATTTCTAAACTTGTTTTTGATGAGCCAATATATTCTTCAACTACCAACAGTATAAATTTTTCAAGTAGAAAGTCTCTTAATACTTATGACAGTTTAAAAAAATATGATCTTGACTTAACTTTGAATCTTAAAAATATACTAGAAAAAGTTATATTTATTCTTGATAGTGAAAAAATGGAATTAATAGATAATGGTAAAAATATGTATATTGATTTAATAAATTATATTTGTCATAATAAATTATACTTTATGAATTTTAATCCTTTTTTTAATAGTCGTATTATAGACTCCCACACTCCAGTCAGTTACTTATTTAATGAGAAATTAACTGTATTTTTAAAAATAGGTCCACGTGCACTCGATATCTCTGAAGTTAATAAAGATATTAAATTTATTAAAGAATATCAAAAATTATTATTAGATATAAATACTACAAATACTACAAATACTTATGACAATATTATTTTTCATTTAGGAGCTTATAATATATCAACCACAACAAACTTTGAATTTCAAGAAAGACTTTCAGGAAAAACACTTATTTATGTAATTGCACCTGATTTAGATTCTTTTTCAAATAGCATTAAAAAAGATAAACTAAAAATAATGTACAGAAAATTAAATAATACAACTGTCACAAATATATGTGATACAACCGATTGTAGTACCAATATGATTCTTTTTGATAATCATGTTCATGTTCAATATAAAGAATTTAATACATTATTGCCTTTGTCTTTGTCTAGAAATCTATGTGAAAAAATGTATGATTATAAACATTTTACTGAAATTATTTCACTACTTACTCCAAAAATATATTTTGTAAATGACATTATTATGGCACCCCATAAACCACAAATAAATTTAAAAATTTATTTTTATTTAGCATCTTTGTTAGCAAAAAACAATAAAAAATTTATTATGATTGAAAAAAATGCACATGATCAATATTTTGAATTAAAATATGATACATTTTTAAGCTTTACAGGACCTGTGACTTCATCTGGAGAAACTAATAACTTAAATATTGATGTAAATTCACATGATATAAATAATATTTGTACAAGATTGAGAAATCATAGATTTCTGTCTGGTAACACAATGTCATCATCAGCTAAATATTACAATAAATATTTAAAATATAAAAATAAATATTCACTATTAAAAAAAACTATAAAGAATGTCTATTAAACTTTTTGGTTGACTTATTTTATATAAATAATAAATAAATAACATTATTAAAATAAACTCTACCAATGCTTTTATTAAAATACCTGTTTTTATTTTAATTTGACCTAATTCAGTTTCTTTTTTATCAAAATCTTTACCCATTAAATATATTACAAAAGGAAATAATAACGATTCTACTACTTTTGATGATAATGCCCTTGTTTGTGATGCTATTATAAATGAAATACCAACTTGAAAAATATTTTTATCAAGAAGAAAATTTATAAAATTTCTAAATTCATCTTTTATCATTAATATATAATAGTTTATTTACTCATTTTATTACTATTGTTTTTTAATTCCATAAACATCTCCTGTTTCACTATGTCTTTCAAAACTATTATATGGTAAAACTACTTTACCTTCAGTCCACCCTTTAAATTTCATCAGTTCATTAATTACCATTTGAGATCCAAAGAAAGGGTGATATATATTTTTATCTGTAAAATTATGACCCAATGTGACTGTCTCAATCCCATTTACAAAACAACTATGATCTTTACTCAGAACAAATGAATAAATATAATCGTTATAAATTTCAGTTACAGGTATTTCATTATTAAGTGGGAATACCCATTTATTATCTAGCCGAATTGGATGATAAGGTGTAATTAAAAGTCCAGATTCAAATTTAACCATTTTTACATTTTTAAACATCTCACTCTTTACAACTGCGCTAACCGTGGCAAATCCTTTGGATGTTTTTACTTTGTCGCCCTTAATTATATCTTTTACTTTTTTATTTTCTCCATCATTCATAGTTACTAAACAATCCATATGATAACATGCACCACCACTATCATAATAAGTATTCATAGTTGATATTTTTGTGGTTGGTTGATAAGAAGGTGTAGGAGGTGCCAAAGTTATAAAAATATTTTCTATTTCATTTTGATATTTTTGAAATTGTTTAGAACTATAATTTTGAACACCTGGATCTTTAAAGTTATTACACCATTCATTTTCATGTGCCATTTGTAAAGATAAAAGATAATGTTTACCCCATCTCTTCATCCAATCTTCTCTAGAAAATGCTTGTGTAATTTGTCCATTAATATCTTTTTGTAAATTATCAAGATATGTGTTATTGGTATCTAATTTATTAAATTTAAATTGATTTAGATTTAATGAAGTTTTCAAATCATTAATATATTGTGATCTGCCTTTTTGTTCATTATAAATATTTTCATCAATTATACCAGTGTGATCACATTCATAATCTTGTTGTAATTTTCCAAGATAAATATTATTTTCTTGATAAGAAAATTTTAGTTCTTTTAATTGTGAAACTGTTTCTAAATATATATATCTTGGTTTATCATTTTGAAGATTTTTTAGATAAATTGTGGTTGATCCTTTATCTTCTTCGTAATTATAATCAATATTTTTGAAATAATTTGATGGATAAGGTAAAGTTATTTGAAGATGGGTTGAATTAATATTAAAAATATTACTTAGAAGATTTATAAAAATTGTTCCTACCATTCCTATATCAGGAATAAAAGAGTAACTTCCACTTCCAATATTGGCTAAATTACTCAACATTATTGAATTAAGATAATATCCAAAACCACATGTATGTAGAGTAAAATTATTTTTTAAAGATGGATTAAGTAATAAATATTTTTTAAATGTTTCTTCCTCTCCGCTAGGAGGGTTTATATTAGGTAAACCATCTGTTAGAAGAATAATACTTTTATTACGAAGACCAGACGGATTTTTTCTTATTTCTTCCATGCCTAACATTAATCCTGCCCAAATGTTAGTTTGCCCGCCAGATTTAATTGATGTAATTTTATTTTTAAGTTCATCTTTATCTTTTACAAAATTAAGAGGAATATTTATATAAGCATAATTACTAAAAGTTATTACAGAAAATTTATCTTTAGGTTGAAGAGATGATACAATTGTGTTTAATGAATGTTTCACTACATCTAAAATTGAAAGGCCATTATTTTCAAAACCTTCATCTGTTTTCAGTTCTGTTAAAGTTGACATTGATCCTGAAACATCAACTACACACACTATATCTTGAGGAGGTCTTGTTTCTGTTTTTGGAGTAATTTCTACAAGAATATCATTAACTGATAATTTATTATAAAATGTTTTAATTTGTGACATATAAAACACTATAATATCTATGAAATTAAATATCAATTTTTATAATGAACTATAAGTTACTATTATTAACAAGTATTATATTTCCGATGGTTGATTCTTTATATTTATCAACAATGTCTAATCATTTCAATCAAGTTGTTAAAAAAATTTCGGGAAAAGAAATAAGTTTTAATTATAATAAAGCTATTTTAGCCTATTTATTTTTAATTTTAGGAATTTATTATTTTGTTATTAGTGAATTAAAAGAAGATAACCTTTATGACAAACTTAGAGATGCTCTTATTTTAGGATTAGTTATTTATGGAACTTATGATTTCACTAATGGTGCTATTTTCAAAGAATATGATTATTATACTAGTATTATTGATACTGTTTGGGGTGGAACTGTCTTTAGTTTAGTCACCTTAATTATTTGGACTTTAATTAGTTATAAAAAAGTTGATTTTAATTTTAATTAGTTGTAAATTATTATTTATTAATGAAACTAGTTTTATATTCAGAACTCATAACACATCCAATTAACCCCGAATTTATTATTGATAAAGAATGGTCTTTCAAACCTGTATTTGATCAAAATAATAATTTATTTTCACAAATTGAACATAATAAAATGCTTTCTCCCCAAGGTTTATGTAAATTAAAAAATGAAGGTTATATTGGGTATGATTTAGATCAAAAAGTTTTTTATGAAAATATAAATTCTAATGCGGATATTAGTGAAATATATGTTTTGCAATTGAAAGAAATATTACATGATTATCAAGTTATTCCTTTTAAATCTTTTAAAGACTATTTAACAAGTGATTTTTTTGAGAATAATTACTCTGAATTAGTTAAATATGATTATTTAAAAATTGATTAATTTATTTATTGGATTATATATTTTATTTTTATGTCTAATTTTAAAGAAGATCAATTTATTAATTTGGGGAAACAGCTGGGTATAAAAGAAGCTCAAGATGAACAATATCAAACAAATTTTGATATACTTAAAAAAAAATTTGATAATTGGAATCAGTTGTCTATTTCTAAAAAAGAATTTCAAGATAATTCTATTGCTCTATTAGAATCAAATAATAGAGATACTAATTATATGACAGATAAAGATATGTATAATTCAATGTATGTTAAAATTCTAGAAGCAAAATTAAATGATACAAATGAAGAAATTGAAAGAATGAAAATTGAACATGAGGCTGAAAATGAACTTGGTGATTCCTACATTAAAGAAATAGAAATTTTAGAAGCTCGAATTAAAAAAGGTAAAGAAATTGTATTATCTAAAAATTATATTATAAGTGATTTAAATAATGATATTAAAGCAAAAAATCAAGAAATTAATACTTGGTTTCTTATATGTTGTGGTATTTTAGTAAATTTGTTTTTTTGCTGTACAATGAATACTACTTATTTAGGAATTTGGTATTATTCTTGTATGTTTATTGTAAATATTGTTGTATATCACTGGCTTGATGTAGCTTTTATAATTTTAGTAAATATAATTCTTAATTATATGAGTTGTGGTTATTATTTTGGATTAGTATCTATTTTTTTTAACTTTTTAATGGATTAATAATTTGATTTAAATAAGCATAAGATTATTTAACTAATGGATGAAATAATTAAGAAAATAAATTATCACCAAAAAGAGATATATAAATTAGAAAAAGATCTCCATAAAATGAAAGAGGAATTAAAATGGAAAAATTATGATAAATATCAGAAACAAGTTATAATGGATACACATAATATTATTTTAGTAGAAGCTTTTCCTGGTTCTGGTAAAACACATACTATTTTAGGAAAAGTTAAAAGAATTGTTGATCAAGATCCATTGAGTCTTACTAAAATTATTATGATTACTTTCACTAAAAAAGCAGGAGAAGAATTACGTGAAAGAATTAAACAATTAATTCCTGGAGGAGAACCTTATTTTGTGGGTACTTTTCATGGATTAGCTTATCGTGAATTATGTAAATTAAGTAATACTGGTTTATCATTATTAGATCAGAATGACGAAAGAAAAATGATAAAAGAGATAGGTATTAAATTAATTAGAAGTGGAAGAATTAATCATAATTTATTACCAATAATTGATAAATATGGTGATTTGGCTTATCAAAATAGTTCAACCCGGTATCCTTTTGAGATTAAGGGATTTTGTAATAAAAATGGATTAATTGAATATTATGAGGATTTTAAGTTATTATTAGAGGAATATAATAAAGAAAAAGAAAAAATGGAAATTGTTGATTTTAATGATTTAATGATTAAATTCTATTTGCACTTGAAACAAAATGATTTTCCCCATTTAGAACAAATTGACCATTTATTTTTTGATGAGTATCAAGATGTTAATCCGATTCAGAATCAAATCTTAAAAATATTTATAGAAAGAGGAATGAATTTAATGGCAGTTGGAGATCCCCGTCAATCAATTTATAATTTCAGAGGGAGTGAAGTTAGATTTATAAATGATTTTGAATCAGAATTTAAGGGAGCAAAAAGATTTATTTTACCAACTAATTATAGAAGTTGTTTAGAAATTGTTAATTTAGCAAATGATGTTTTTAATCCTAAATTAGAAATGGTAACTGTTAATAAAAAACATAAAAAACCAATTGTTAAAATATTTAGTGATTGGAAATTAGAAAAAAAATATATATTAGATCAAATTGAGAATAAATATAAAAATGGACAACCTTATAAAAAAATGACTGTTTTAAGTAGAAAAAATAGAGTTTTAAGTTATTTAGAATCAGATTTAATTAGAAGAAAAGTACCCTATTTAAAAAACGGAGGACAAGCTTTATTAGATAAAAGTCATATAAAAGATTTATTAAGTTTTTTAACAATATTTTTTCATCCTAAACAAAAATTTCACTGGAAAAGAATATTAGGATTACATCCAAATGTAGGCATTAAAACAACTAATAAATTAATTGAAAATGATTTACCAGAATGTTTAAATAAATATCAATATGAAAAAAGGTATCAACATTTATTTAGTTTATTTAATTTTTACCATAAAATTACAAATTTCTCGATAAAAGAAAAAGCTTTTGAAATTATTAATTATTTAAATGAATTGGGAATTAATTACAGTTATAATTTAACTGATAGAGAAACAGATTATAATTCAATCAATCAATTTTTAAAAGACGATAAATCATTTAGTGATTTCCTGGATGAGATTTATTTAGAGAAACCATTAATTGAACCTAATACAAAAGATTATTTAGAGATTAATACTTTTCATGGATCTAAAGGATTAGAATGGGACACTGTATTTCTTATTGGTTTAAATTCAAGTGAAATTCCTCATTATCAACCAACATTTTTTAAAGAAGAAAATATAGCGATTGAAGAAGAAAGAAGATTATTTTTTGTAGCATGTACTCGTGGTAAAAAAGAATTATATCTGAGTGGAAATATAAATAATCCATGGTCTGGAATGTCTGGTGATAGTATTACTCCATTTTTAACTGAATTAGACTCTTCATTATTATCTGGTCAAGTATATTCTACCAAAAATAAACCACCAAGTGATATAACTTTATTAGTAAAACAGTATTTGTATCAAAAAGGCAATCGTGAAATATCATCTTTATTAGATAAAATTAATTTTAAACGTGTTAAAGTAACTGACAAATGGAATATGCCAACACATTTACAAAGTAATTATTTACCTTTTGTTGTTGGTAAATTTTGGGATATTTTAATGACACGAATGACTTATGATGATTTAGAAATTGATAATAAAAAATGGACAATTGATTCGGGTCAAGATTTCTCTTGTCCTTGGTATAAGAATATTGAAATATTTTGGATGTTAGCAGGTGGAGAACAAGAAAGTAATTGGAAAGATTACCTTCTAAGTATTTCAGAGGAAGAATGGCAAGAGTTTTCAAAATCTTGGAATAAATTTATGATTAAAGAAAAAATAAGTAAAATTAATTTATATCATAAGGTTAATTATAATGGTTTATTTGGTGAACTTGACATGTTATCAGATAAATTAATTATTGAAGTAAAAACTTCTTATGGTGAAGTATTAACTCTTCGTCATTTATTACAGGTTATATTATATTGGTTTGTAATTAAGGAAAATGCTAAATCAAACAAAGATATTAAAAAGGTAAATAAAATAGTTATTTATAATCCTTTAGGTGGAGAAGCTTATATACTTACTAAATCAACAGAATGGTTAGATATATGTAAAAAAATTATTCATTTTTATTTAAATTAAGAAATTTTTTAATTTTATTATTATTTTTATAATTTAATTTATTACATTTTGATAAAAGAGTAATTGGTTCAAAATGATCTTCTTGTTGTAAAATACATATAGTATTATTATTTATTTCATTATTTATTTCATTATTTATTTCATTATTTATTTCATTAGAAAGATTATTTTTTAATGAATTAAAATTATCTTTTTTAATTTCATTTAAATTAATTTTAGACATATTGATATTAGTTAATAATTCACATATTTCATTATCAATTTCTAAAAATATTGCTATATTTAAAGAATTTATTTTTGCTGATAATTCTGAATTATAATTTATATAAAAACTTTTGATTATTTCAAAATTTTTTAAAAAATCAATCAAATATGAATACATATTTATCTTTTTCATGAACACAACAAACTCTTCAAATGTTGGATAAGATTCTTTATTTATTAATGATTTCATAGATAAATAAAATGAACTATATAAACAACAATTAGAATAAGTAATATTATTTATTTTAATATTTGATATTGATTCACTTGTAATTTTATAATAATATAACATTATATTAGTATAATAATTATTTTTTAGTTTACTTTTAATTTAAGAGTATATTCAAATTAAAAAAACAAATATTTTTAAAGTTTTTTAAACTCTTTTTCTAAATTATCATAAATCTTTCGATAATTTTCATAAACTTTTGTAATTATATTTTTCATATTTGAAGATTTTTTTAATCCAAATTTAATAATTACTTCATCATCAAGAGGATGTTTCTTCATAAAAGTTGCATATTTTACTTCTGTTAATAAAAACATTCCATGTGCTATCATATTGCCAACAGTAAAATCTTCTTTTGGAATTTTAATTTGACCTTCTTCCATATCAGTCTCTGGAAATAATTTTACAATTTTTTTTAATTTCCTTTTAATTTGATAACAAGCACTTAAAAGTATTTCTTTCTCTGTATATAAACCTCTTGATTCTAAAAAGAATTTATATTCATCTTCTTTTAATTGATTAAAAGCACATACCGAAACAGGTGAAAACTTTGCATCTTCTTTTTCGTTACTTAGTCTTGTTTTTGCTGAAAAATTAATATGTTGTGTTGGTTGCAGTTTAATTAATATAATTGGATTTATATAGGGTGATTTTATTTCAGATCCTTGATAATAAAATTTAGCATCATCTGAAGTTACACTTATAATTCCATTAGTTGTATTATGATACTGTAAAAACATACTTAATTGATTCAGTGATAAACCATCTACTTTTATTTTATCTTCTGTTTCTATATCATCAATTCCTATAATTTCTTTTAAATTATCATCTTCTTCATCATCTTCATCATCTTCCTCAGTTGAATTCTCTTTTATACGAGGTACTTTCTTAGGAATGTCTTTAATTCCAACAACAGGTATATTTTTAAGATAAAGTCTCAGTTGAGAATTATTATAAATAGATTCATTTGTGGTAATCTCGAAATCATCCCAACAATAAACAGGAATTTCTGATAAGATTATTCTTCTTAAAGTATTTATCACAACATGATCTATATCTTTACCAGATATATTGATCTCTAATCGTGAATTAAATAGTTCTTTATCATGAGAAAGTTTTTTTACTGACATATTAATATTATATACTTAATATTTTTAAATTTATAATATCAATTTTTATTGATTTAAACTTTTTAATTTTAAATACTTTGTACGATATTTCATATATTTTTCATAATACTTGGCTTGTTTAACAAGAGGAGCAGGAGCAGGAGCAGTAGCAGGAGCAGTAGCAGAAGCTGCAGAAGCAGCAGGAGCAGGAGCAGGAGCAGGAGCAGGAGCAGTAGCAGAAGCTGCAGAAGCAGCAGGAGCAGGAGCA
>Ga0222632_1001150_pt1 | contig 10649 bp, 7 predicted proteins | sample AntAcemetageno46_FD_179828 | JGI IMG/M metagenome (GOLD analysis project Ga0222632, IMG submission 179828) | Saline water microbial communities from Ace Lake, Antarctica - #46 | ecosystem: Environmental > Aquatic > Non-marine Saline and Alkaline > Saline | place: Antarctica: Ace Lake | collected...
TAAGCGCCGGTGAGCATCATCGGGATAATGCCGGCCATAGATGCAAAACTCACAAAATCACCGCGGCCGCGCTGCAGCATGCCAGGCAGCACCGCCTGCGTGATATTGACGAGACCGCCATAGTTGATCGCCATCTGCTTATGGATGATGGCGTTATCCTGCTCCACCAATTTTCCGAAGGGCATAATGGCAGCGCAATTATAGAGGCGTTCAACCGGCCCGAGCGTTTCTTCTACTTCACGCACCGCAGCACAAACGGCTGCAAAATCAGTCATATCCACCGTCCAGCTGTGGATATTTTCGAACGTACCAATCGTTTCCGCCATACCGGCTGTATTGATATCAAACAGCGCTACGGTGGCGCCCTCTGCCGCAAAACGTCTGGCCGCCTCGCGACCCATGCCACTGCCACCGCCAGTAATGAGTACCACCTTTGCTGTATCACTCATGCGTATTAGTCTCCTTGTCATCCAAATTCCGTGAAGAGCATAGCCTCGCCACATATAACCGTTTCAACTGCCTGACAATTGCCTGCTAGTAGTTCAACAAGGCAACCCGCCCCAGCGGTAGCAGCGGTGCAGCGCGCGCACAGCACTCAGCGCTGCGGTCCGTCATCTCAATGCAGCAGGAAAAGTGGCTGTCGACGTCGGGCTGTACCATACGGGAGAAGACCACGCGCGCTCCTGCACAACGGGGCGATGCTCTGCCGCGCAGCATCCTTCATACCCTTCGCCGATAGTTTCAGGCACGGCACAGTCCACACTCGCCGCCGCGCAGATACGCTGGCTCCAACGACAGGTAGGATTCTCAACGGCTCGTGAATAGTAATAGGCGCGCTGCCCGGGCTGAAAGTCCTCATCGACCCATACCGAACACAAATCAGCAAACCCAGGACCGCTGGTTGCGCACGTCTTGAGGTCAACAGACGCGCCATTATCCGCATCACCGGCGACGTCGATGACGCGCTCATGACGCTGTCCGCTGGCATCAACCCAACCCTTGATGATCTGCAAGCGTTGCAGGGGTGTGCCCGGACTGGCCGGTGTACCGACATCCTGACTGGCTGCCACCAGAAACGTGGGGCGACGCGCGCTCGCATCACCCGGCTCACCCTTCAACAATGAGCCCATCGGCACGCCGCTCGCATAGGCGCGTTCGATGCGATCGGGGGCGGCGCACAGCTCCTCCGGGAAGTCCCAGCCGGCAAAAAACCTGCTGATAATACGAGGGCCACTGGTGCCATAAGCTTCCCTGCGCAGCATGGCATCAAACAGCGCATCACGGCTGTTTTCTTGCGCCCACAGCACAGCAAGTCCACCCGGGTTGTACTCCAGTTTGTCAGGCAAACCCGGAGGAATCTTCTCACCGGCCGGAACGCCCGCACCGCCATGACCCAGGAAGAGATCTTCATCGGCCGCTCCGGGTGTGCCCAGATGTGTGTCGGTACTGGCGATAAAACCAAACTGATAGGGGTTTGCGCCCACGGCCTGCTCGATCACCAGACCGTCTACCAGCACCTTGCGTAAAAACCCTGTATCGGGCGTCGGTGGATCGTCCATACCCGCAATATTGTCCTGCGGCAACTGCTCAAAGGCGCACAGCTCATCCTCCGTAACACCCGCCTGAAAATAACATTCTGAGTTGCCTTTGTGCTGCATAATCTCAACCAGCGGCTCGAAGCGCATGCGCATGGACGCATACTCTTTACTCATTGGCTCGCCATCGCCGGCCAGCCCAGTAAACATCGATCCCGCACTGAGATTGGAGTTATGCGGTATCACCAGCGCATCGCAGCCCTCACCCTTCCCAATGCAGTTCGCCTGCAGCGAAGCCCACAGTAATTCGGCCGCGGGCTCATCAATAAAACTGGCCGGCAGCCGCGGCACCACGGCGTTGCGAAACACTACATTGCGGTGCAGGTTGCCGCCGTTGGAGGGGTTCATAGCCGTCCATTCGTAACCCATGAAGGTTGTAAACTCACACTCGGCACTGCGGTCATAGTAATGCTCAGCGGCCGTCTGCATTTCCTGCCAGGGCTGCAATGCCGCGCGCAGACATAACTCTGCACCTTCGCCACACTGCCCCATATGTGTCTTGCGTATGGTCGCCATGAAGTTGAACAGGTAATAGGCCCCGCGCGACCAGTTGCGGTAAAGAAGGCACTGCCAGGAACCATAGCCTTCAACCTCGGGTGTGTTGCACATATGCACTTCACCGATGAGCTCTGCGTGATCCGAGACCATCGCAAAATCCAATGGCCGCTTAAGTTGCAGGGAACGCATTGCTTCCCCCGACTCCGTCCACGGCTGGATACCGATACGCTCGCCGCGCGCAAATTCATAGGCCTGCGCCGGAGTGGTACGGGTACCCTGAGTACTTGCGTCCAGCGAATACTTGGTGTGCACGTGCAGATCACCGAAAAACGCCTGTTTGGTCGCTGTTTGATTAGCACACGGTTGACGCGATTCAGAGTAATTCAGATTACTCGACAGAACTGTGTTCTGCAGAACGCGTTGTGCTTTGGCAGCTCCGGGCAGTGCTGCGCTGTCAGTGACTGCGGCGGTTTCAGCTACGGCCGAAGCCTGCACGCCACAGAGCGTCAGAATACAAAGTACTGCAGCCAGATACTGATTGTGCTTTGCTCGCCGACTATCGCGTTGACTTAATCCTGGGACCACTGACCACCTCACTCTCTTTCCAGCCAAGGCGAACTGCCTTGGCTTCAATTGTTTTATTGGCTGCGATACTAACTGCCACGGTATAGAGTTGCCACTCACGATCGTCGAGCCGCTAAGCTGGCGAATTCCTCAAACCTAACTCAGGCACCCTTGACCAGACTGAGCAGGACCAACAGTGCGAAGGATGCTTTGGCGATCATTTACGCTGGCCGCACCGATCGAGCCATCACCAAGCCTGTCCAGAATGACAAGACAGCCTGTTACTTTGACCACATGGCACTGCGCTGTAACGACCTCGACGGCATCCGACTGCGTCTGGACCAACATGGCATACCGCACAGCGAGTTTGAGGCCAAAGACGTAAACCAGTTGCAGATCTTTCGAATCGACCCGCGGGGGCTGCAGCCATAATGAGTCTGACCATAAGCAATCTGTCGCGACGCGCGATGTCCACACCAAGCGATGCATCAATGATGTATCAGCCTCTCATCAACGCACGCGTGATCCAGGCGTGAATCGCAGACTCCCTCACAGCCACATCATCAAGCGCTCCACCACCCTCACCAGCGGACCGTGGTACCACGGCACTTCCGGATCGGTGTGAGGCACTTTGTATTGCACGCGCAACTTCTGCAATCGCATTTGCAGATCTTTGGTGATATCACCGTAGCCGGGCTTACCGTAGAGATTCAACTGATCTTCCGGATCAGTCGCGAAATCGAACAACTCCCACTCGTCATTCTCATAGTAATACACCAACTTATAGCGCTCGGTCCGTATCCCATAGTGCCGCGCTACGCCGTGGAAACCTGGATTTTCATAAAAGTGATAGTACAAATCGCGATCCCATGACGGCGCATTGGGCTGCAATAAAGGCAACAGACTGACCCCGTGCATGGGCTTTGCTGGCTCAATACCCGCAGCGTCCAGCAGCGTCGGTGCGAAATCAATATTCTCCACCAACGCGCCTGAACGCGTTCCCGGCTCAATCCGTCCCCGCCACTCCATTAGTAACGGCACCCGTGACGAAACCTCATCCATCCAGCGCTTGTCGAACCAGCCGTTCTCGCCGAGAAAAAAGCCTTGGTCTGAGCTGTACAGGACGATGGTATTGTCCATCAGCTTGTTGGCTTCAAGATAATCCAGCAGTCGACCGATTTGCCGATCCATACTCTTTACTGCGGCGGCATAGCTTTTGACATACCGCTGATACTTCCAGCGCAGGACGTCTGCATCACTCAAGTCAGATGCCTCGTACTGCCGATTACCCGCCGCGAACGCATGCTGCCATAGTTCCTCTTGCTGTGGCGTCAGATTGCCCGCCATGCTGAGCTTGACGTCGGCGTTGGTCATATAGTCTTCGATACGCATGCGCGCTTCCCGGCGTGCCTGCGTCGAGCTATTGAGATCTCGAAACAGCGAATCTGGTTCCGGCAGAGTCGCATCCTCATCCCAATGACTCAGTTCTTCAGGTCCGGGCAGCCAATCCCGATGAGGTGTCTTATGGTTATAGAGCAGGAAAAACGGCTGGCCTGCTGTCTTCGCCTGAGCCAGCCAGGCGATGGCTTTGTCCGTCACTAGGTCCGCAACATATCCGGTGGTTTCTTCCACGCCTGCCGAACTCCTGAACACAGGGTTGTAATAAGTGCCCTGCTCCAACACGTTATCAATGACATCCCAGTGATCAAAGCCCATCGGATCACTGTACAGATGCCATTTGCCTATCACCGCAGTGTGGTAACCAGCTTCCTGCAACAGATTTGACAGTGTCTGCTGCTCGCCGTCGAACGGACCGGACCACTCATTGCTATAAAAACCATTGGCATGGCTGTGCAGACCTGTGAGCAGCGTTGCCCTGCTGGGCCCACAAATCGCATTGCCAACATAGGCGCGATCAAAACGCACACCGCCCGCCGCGATACGGTCGATATTAGGCGTTTCCACCAAACTGTTGCCGTATGCACTGACCGCGCGGACCGCGTGGTCGTCGGAGAAAATAAATACAATATTGGGACGCTCGTCGGCAGCCACCGCAAACGAACACCACGCGACCAGGAGGACACTGAGCCCTACTTTTTTTTCTTGACGGTGCCGACTACTCATAGTGTTTTCCCATCGCAGGACAATGGCGCTTGCTGTGGCTGCGGCCTTCCTGAGGCGCCGATCTACGCTCGGGACAAACTGACTCAGTGATACCCTTTGAGCATTGCCTCACCGTGTAAATCTTGGTACAAAAGAGCTGTTGCTGCAGTCACGGAGTTTATGCTGCTTTGACAAAAGCTAACTCATAATAATTAGACCTGAACACATCATGAATACAACCCGCCCAATACGCCTCCTCGGCGCACTGTTACTCGCCTTCGCATCATTAGCCGCGCAGGCGCAGATGTTGGAAGAAGTCGTAGTGACTGCGCAGAAACGCACCGAAAGCCTGCAGGATGTAGCGATCTCTATCGCAGTGGTCAGCGGCGCTGAGTTGGCGGCATTGAACAAAACACAAATCGCTGATTTGTCGCGCCTGATACCGGGCTTTACCTTCGCCGAGAGCACCAGCGATGCCGGACGCAATATTCTGATTCGCGGCATCGGCACCAATAGCTTTAGTCGCTCCGTAGACCTTTCTGTGGGCACAGTGGTAGACAATGTTGCCTCCGGGAGCTTGTCTGGCTCGGTGCTGGATTTTAGCGATGTGCAGCGGGTAGAGGTGCTGCGCGGCCCACAAGGCTTGCTGTTCGGCAAGAATTCAAGTGCCGGCCTGCTGAACATCACCACCTACAATCCTACACAGGAACTGGCCACAGGGTTTCGCAGCGCTTACGGCAGCGAGAATCTAGTGAATCTCTACGGGTACGTCTCAGGCCCGATTATCGAAGACACCCTACTGGGGCGAGTCTCCCTGTACAGCAACACCAGCGACCCCATGATTGAAAACAAGTATCCCGGCGGGGATGATTTCAATGACCGCGACGAATGGGGAGGCCGTGCCAAACTGCGCTGGTTAATCAATGAGGACCTGAACACACAGTTCAACTATACGCATATCGAACGCAAGCACACCTGCTGTGTTGGGCCACTGCGCCAGGTGGCTGTGGGCAGTGTTGTCGATCGCGAGGGCGGACCTGTGGGGCCCAAGAACGATAAAGTGCTGGACAACGACACCTCCAAAGGTGAGACCAAAGTAGACATCTACAGTCTCGAAGTGAATTACAGCCTGGGCGATTACCTGCTGACGTCGATTTCGGCCTACACCAATGAAAACGTCTTTGGCGCGGCTCGCGCTGATCTCTACACACGCACGGCGCTGCCGCTGAACGACAGCTTCGAGAAGTATGAACAGTACACGCAGGAACTGCGTATCACCTCTCCGGCGGAAGGTGAGATCACCTATGTCGCCGGCCTCTATTACTTTCACAAGAAGATTGACCGAACGTTTCTTCGGTTCATCGATTTGGCCGGCATAGCGTTGGCAGATTCAGGGGCGCTGACCGTCAAAAGCGTCACCGATACCGACAATGAAAGCGTTGCAGGATTCGGGCAAGCCACCTGGAATGTCACAGATCACAGTCGCCTGTCACTCGGCGCGCGCTACAATTTTGACCAGCTGGGACATAAACAGAGTGTCGTGCCTTTTCCGGGTACCGCACCGGAAGCGCCGCCAGGCTCCATTGACGCCACCACTGACGATGACGCGGGTTCCTGGCGCATTATTGGCGAACACGATATCGCCGACGATGCGATGATCTACGCCAGTTATGCCAAGGGTTATAAGGGACCGGGGTCAAACTCACTGCCCTCAGGCCCCACCAGCGGCGATGTCTTCGTCGACCCGGAAATACCGACCAGCTACGAAATCGGCATCAAGTCACAATGGTTCGATAATCGGCTGCGCTTCAATGCGGCGGCTTACTACAGCACCTTCGAGGATTTCCAGGCTTCGGCCCAGATTGCCGGCGCATTTCCCCCGATCTTCTTCCTGACCAACGCCGGCGAACTTGAGACCCAGGGCGTGGAGATTGAGGTCAACGCGCAGCTCGCAGAGCACTTTCAGCTACAGGGCTCGCTGGCCTATACCGACGCCATCTTCTCCGATTGGCAGGAAGCACCCTGCTATGCACGCCAAAGTGTGGCGCAAGGCTGTGTTGATGGCGTGCAGGATCTCTCTGGCGCGCCCATGCCCAATTCACCGAAGTGGTCTGCTTACCTCGCCGGAACCTACTATATCCCGGTGCCGTCCATGCCCTTCGACGGTTTTGCCAGCCTCAATTTCTTCTATCGCGGCGAAGTACAGTTTGACACTGCAAATAATCCGCTGCTGGTCGGCGACCCTTACAATACCTTCGATTTTTACACGGGTGTTGCAGCACGCGACGGCCGTTATCGCGTGCAGTTTTATGTGCAGAACGTGTTCGATCAGTTCTATACGGCAGCCATCGGCGGGCAGGAGACCGTCGGTGTCGAGGCGGCCCATATTCTCGAGTACGCTTACAAGCGCCGCTTTGGCGTATCGCTACAAATGGACTGGTAAGGCAGCCCCGCAGGAGACAACGTGACGACAAAATACTGGTATCTTCTGAGCGGCATCCTGCTGGGGCTAATGCCACTTCTGCTCTTTGTAGCGATCAAAAAATTCGACCTGCTGGATATCCGACCCGACCAGAAAATTGTCTACCAGAGCAACGGGGCGCAAACGTTAACGCTGCACGTATTCGAGGCGCGTAATCGGACCGACGACTCCCCCGCACCTGCATTATTGCTATTCCACGGCGGACGCTGGCTGTACGGGAACCCCGAGCAGCTGTATCGCCAGTGCCAGTTTTTTGCCGCGCAGGGTTTTACCTGCTTCAGTGCGCAGTACCGTCTCGCGCCCACAACGCCACCGGATGTGCGCGGTGCGGTGGCCGATGCTCAATCCGCACTGCGCTATCTGGTCGAACACGCCGCAAAACTGCACATTGATGCGGCGAAAATCACTATTGGCGGCGGCTCTGCCGGTGGGCATCTGGCGGCGGCAGTGGGTTCAGGCCTGCCGCTTGCAGCGGGCGCCGCATCGCGGCCTGCCCCGCACCGGCCCGCGGCGCAAATACTCTACAACCCTATGCTGGATCTGGCACCGGGCACTCCAGATCATCATCTGGTGAAAGACTACTGGAAAGATATTTCACCCCTTCACCACCTCAACAGTGCCGTTCCGCCGACCCTTATCCTGCTGGGATCGCAAGATCCGGAAGTCACGGTCTCAACGGCAAAGGCCTTTTGTCACGGCATCGAAAGCGTCGGAGGGCGTTGTGAGATCGCGCTCTACGAGGGCCAGAGCCACGGCTTCTACAATCATCAATCCTACCGCGAGAAAACCAATGTACGCATTCTGGAATTTTTGCGCGCGCTGAACCATTAGCCTCCGTCAGTTTGATATGACCCGTGATATCGACCAATAGAGTGTTAAGCAGCCATCTCCCTGAGACGCTCACGGGGTGCTTTCCCCCGCCGGCACTGCTATTCTTCTTCGGCTAACTATAAAAACGAGTACCTGCGATGAGCAACCCTTCTGCCGCACTCAAACCACTGGGTAATATCCATCATTTGGCTCTGCGCTGTCGCGACGCCGAACAGACACGCTGGTTTTACGAGGACGTCCTCGGACTCAAGTTGGCGGCAGCACTGTCACTGGAGAAATCGCCCGGCACTGAGCAGAACAGGCCTTTTCTACACCTATTCATGAAACTGGGCGACGGAAATTATATCGCTTTTTTTGACGAACCCGACCGCGCAAAACCGCAACACTTCGAACTGAAAGACAGCTACGACATTCACATCGCATTCGAGACGGACAGCCGCGCATCGATGCTGGCGTGGAAAGATACTATCGCCGCAGCTGGAGATTTTACTTTCGGCCCTATCGATCACGAATTCATTGAATCAATCTGTTTCTTCGATCCCAACGGTTACGCACTCGAAATCGCGCACAAAAAAGCTGAGCACGACACAGCTATTCTCGAAGAGGAACGCAATGCGCGGCAACAAATCACCGAACGGACTGAGCGCACTCGTGCACGAAAACTCGAATGGTTTGATGCTGAAGCGATCGACGCCCGATGCAGCGCGATGAGAGCGCCCGCAGGGGAAGATAGATCGCAATCGAAAGGCAACTAAGTGTTCTTCAACATCTGACACTGTAATCGTCTTCATGCATCCCATCAGTGGCGGCGAGTATCTGCCCCCACCGATGGCGCTGGCCAAGGCAGGACATCATGTTATCTATTGCCAGAGCCGCTACCCCAATAACGATACCGCGCTGATCATGGAAAAGGTCGTCTTCTATCTCGGCGAATGTATCCGCGACGCGAAGGAGCGGCTCGGTTATCGCAGAGTCATATTGGCCGGCTGGAGTGGCGGTGGCTCCCTGGCACTTTACTATCAGCGTCAGGCAGCGCATACCACCGTCACCTGCACACCTGCGGGCGATCCTCCCAATCTGCAAGAGGCAAACCTGATTCCGGCTGACGGCATGCTGTTACTGGCGGCCCATGTCAGCGATGCGCGCAGACTGTTTGATGCCATCGCCCATGACAACAAGGAACTGGTCGAAATTTGCAGCGCAACACATTATTATCTGGGCCAGCGCGAGCAGTTGCGAGAAGCAGAGCAAACCTGCACGCACTGGCTGCGCAGGCAGGGATTAACAGATTTGTAATCTGCCCGGGCCAACATATCCGGCAGAACCCACCTTCTGCACCAATAAGAGAAAAGGTCGTTATCGATGGCAATTCGCAACATTTTCCTACTGGCTTCAGTGTTTTTAGTTTGTAGCGCTGCGCAGGCAGAAACTGCAGTGAGGGTGCCCGTTGCAGACACTATAGAGCGCACCGGCGCAGCACAAATGATTGAGCCAGTGCAGGCACCACTACCCTTCTTGCGCACGGAGGAACGCGAGCCATGCAGTGATTACACTGCGCTGCGCCGCCCCCATTTTGGCGATTTTCACGTCCACACCGCATGGTCCTTCGACGCCAACAGCCAGGACACACGCAACACGCCAGCAGATGCGTACCGATTTGCCCAGGGCAAGGCAATCGGCATTCAGCCCTATAAGGAAAATGGCACGGCGACCCGCACCATCAAACTGGATCGCCCGCTCGACTTCACCGCGGTCACCGACCACTCCGAGTTCATGGGCGAAATGCGCATCTGCACCACCGAAGGTTCACCCGGCTTTTGGCACCCGGTGTGCGTTGCCCACCGCTACGTGCCGCAACTGTCCTTCTATACGTTTGCCGCATTGGGTATGGCGTACAAGTTCCGCTGGGGTTTCTGCGGCGATGACGACATCGTATGTTACACCGAGGCGGCGAACACTTGGCAGGATATCCAACGCGACACCCAAGAGGCCTATGACCGCAGTAGCGACTGCACCTTCACCAGCTTCGTTGGTTACGAGTGGACCGCCGGGGGCGAGACGGGCCAGAACTTGCATCACAATGTCATCTTTCGCAACGAACATGTACCTGATCGCGCGTTGAGCTGGATCGAGACGCCCTCACAGGTACAGTTATGGGATTACCTCGACAAAGAATGTGTCGAGGGCAAGCCGGGCTGTGACGCCGTGGTGATTCCGCACAATTCAAATATTTCCGGTGGACTCATGTTTGAAACGGCGCGCATCGCCAATAAGGAGATACCCACCGATCCTGTGACTGCCGAGGAGGCGACGCGCAGGGCGCGCTGGAATACGTTGTTTGAAGTGATGCAACATAAGGGGGCCTCGGAGTGCGACAGCCGCCTGCCGGTCTGGTCGGAGGATGAATTTTGTAATTTCGAACTCATGGGATATGACCGCTTTGGCGGCAAGAACACCGGGCAAACAAGTTTTGCGGATTTTGACTGGCTGAGTCCATTGATTGGTGAAGACATAATCCCGGTTACCAAACCCCCGACCGACGCTAACTTTCTGCGCTATGCACTGAAGAAGGGCCT
>Ga0222632_1001157_pt1 | contig 10601 bp, 7 predicted proteins | sample AntAcemetageno46_FD_179828 | JGI IMG/M metagenome (GOLD analysis project Ga0222632, IMG submission 179828) | Saline water microbial communities from Ace Lake, Antarctica - #46 | ecosystem: Environmental > Aquatic > Non-marine Saline and Alkaline > Saline | place: Antarctica: Ace Lake | collected...
TCATCCGCACAAGTCTCCACTGGAAAGCGATCCCATATGGGATTAATGAAAAGGCAATTCGCATTCGACACCTTCACAGCTCGAATCCTCAACCAAGAGCGGGGCACTAAATAAATGTCCATTCGACTTTTAAAAGGAGACGGGAAATCAAAATTCCAGGATATCGGGCGATCTACAGCGTCCCAAGGAGCATGATTGGGTGAAAAGGCTTGAATTTTATAGCGGTTAAATAATTGATTATCATCACTTAGGATAAACTGCCCATTTTCATCCGCACGTACAGAATCTACAACGCTATAATTGAAGTCTTGCTTTCCAGCTATATACACAATAGCACCTGGAACAGGATCAGTAGAGTTCAAATTATACACCACTCCATGTACACGATTGGTATGGTCTTCTTTAGTACAGGAAAAAATAAGAAGGGGGAGAAACAAGCAGAGCAGCTGTTTCGTGGTCTTTTTCATATTTAGTCTATTCGTATAGTTTCTCTTTTCATGGCTTTGTATAGAATTCAATGCTATACTATTTTCGCCCTGCCCATGCTTTTCTCTCACTCGCTCTGAAAACGGGCGTGGGAATTCTAGATCTACTAGAGAGCAAGCGTTTATACCAATCGTATTTGTAGAACAATCCTTATTGTTAAAGTAAATATAGTCGTCGGGACGGATAGTATACGTGCTCTCAGTACGGCAACAAAGATGAAAATACAAGGGAGATAGAGAAAGAACCAAAGTATACGGATTCCGTAGCAAGTGACTCGTACTGCTTTATTTGAAATAAAATGAAAATCCCAAGGTGCAGGCTGAAAAGCTCAGTATAATGTTCTACCTAAATGCGTCTAATCCCATATGCTGGTAGAATGTTTCTGGGCAAATGAAAAGGCAGCTTGATATGCCGAATATTAAATAGGTGTGCGATGAGAGGCTTTTTAAATTCCTCGTCCAAAAATGGATCTAAGGGATTTAACAGATGTTGGGGAATGATTGCCGTCTTATAAAGCAAGAAATGCTTTATATAAGATTTGATATTTTAGGCGTGTTGTTCAAGGCTTTAAGACTATGTTAGAGCCTAATTATATTTGGTTTTAAAGAAGAATAGTCAGAATGCTGAGAGTGAATCTTTAGAGTCTCCTTCAGCAAGAATGCAATGACATAAAGAAATAGAAAGAAGAGTATAGTCACTACCCTATCGCAATAAGGTGGGGAACGTTTCGCGCACCTACAATGGAAACAAAATGACAATGGATAAATTCAACAGAAAACACCGCAAAAGGCATTGCCAATTTTTCTACCGATACTGACATGCTTGGCGATGCCTATAAAGATCTAATTGTTCAATTTGCAGCCGGTTCTGGCAAAAAGCTAGCCTGCAATGTACTGAAGTAGCAATCCACACATCCAGGCGCCGTAGGTTCCCAAGGCATAACCCAAGACTGCGAGAAGAACTCCTACCGGTGCTAGAGAGGGGTGAAATGCCGCAGCAACTACTGGTGCAGAGGCTGCACCGCCAATATTGGCTTTTGAACCTACTGCAAGGAAAAAGTACGGAGCGCGAATCAATTTGGCGACAATGACCAATAAAATAACGTGCACAGCCATCCAGATTATACCTAAGACAAAGAGCCAAGGATTGTCGAATATTTCAAGAATATTCATTTTCATACCAATAGTAGCTACCAGAATATAAATGAAGACACTGCCAATCTTAGATGCCCCCGCACCTTCGAAATTACGTGCTTTGGTAAAACTGAGTGCCAAACCGAATGTGGTGGCAAGTACAATTAGCCAGAAGAAACTAGAGGTTAAGCTGAACTTTGCCAATATAGGAGCGTGTAAACCAATCCAATTGGAAAAGGAGCCACCCATTAAATGAGCCAAACCGGTTACGCCAAAGGCCAATCCTAAAATCACCATTAAATCGTAAAAACTGCTTGTTCTTGCGGATTGATTTTGGAAGTCATCCATTTTCTTTTTAAGCGTTTCGATAGCGGAATTATCCGCCTTAAAGAATCGATCAATCTTGTCGCTTTTAGCTACGCCAAACAACAGAAAAGCCATCCAAATTTCAGCTACAATTACATCCACTGTAATCATAATAGAGTACAATTTAGAAGACGGATTAAAGATCTCGAACATGGCCGCTTGATTTGCCCCACCGCCAATCCAGCTTCCAGCAACGGTAGTCATACCGCGCCAAACCGCATTGCTTCCTTCACCGCCCATCATATCGGGTACCATCGCATTCATTGCAATCAAAGCAATAGGACCGCCAATTACAACTCCAATAGTTCCTGTAATAAACATGATTAAGGCTTTGGGGCCTAGGCGTAAAACTTCGCGAAAATCAATACTGAGCGTGAGTAAAACCAAGCTGGCAGGAAGTAAAAAGCGCGATGCTACGAAATAGAGTTGCGACTTAGCTGTGAACGCTTTTAAATCGGCAAAGGGAATGTCGTTTTCACGCACAAAAATTTTCAAATCGTGCAAAGTCGCAATCTCCGCAACGGCAAATCCCTGCTTACTTAAAAAGTCTACAGCAGCGTGTAAATCAATCCAGCTAGGAGAGATTAGACCCAAGGTATTGAAAAGAGAAGGGAGGAAGTAACACATTAAGAGGCTTGGCACTATGGCGTAAAACTTCTTAAAAAAAGGCGACTTAGAAGTATAAAACACCCCCATCAAGAGGGTCATTAAAAGCCCGAAAACAACTGCATCGTTGGTAATCAGCGGAGTGGTGGATACAATTTCTTCCATAGGGCGCAAGATGGCAAAACCCTATCAAAACTCAATTATCTATTAGAATCCAATTACTTCTTTCGATATCACGAAGGCACCCATGAACAAAACAAAGAATCCAAAACCACGCGCCAAGCGTTTTCCATCTATAAACTTGGATAAATAGATACCAACAAACAATCCGCAGATCGATATTGCAATGAGTTGGACAAGAAAGAAGTAATCGATGGAAATGGCGGGATTTCCTAGATCACCTAGGAATCCAATAATGGATTTAAACGAAACAATTAGGAGAGAGGTTCCAACCGCTATTTTCATAGGAATCTTGCCTAAAACAACCAGGGCAGGAATAATTAGAAAGCCTCCACCCGCTCCAACTAATCCGGTTACAATGCCCGTGATAAATCCTTCCAATACAACCAAGGAAGGTGAAATACCGCCTCCATTTTGATCTTTATTCTCACTAGGTTCTTTCCTTTTTTTAAGCATACTGGCCGCTGCTAAAAGCATTAAAAGCCCAAAGAGTCCGAGGAGCAATTGGTCTCTCTTCAGAGTAAACCCCATAAGCTCAAATTGAAAAGGAATGAGAGGCAAAAGCACTTTTCTTGTGAGATATACGGCCGCTACCGCAGGTGTTCCGAATAAAAAAGCGGTTTTTAATTCAACTTCACCCTTTTGAATCTTTTTAAAAGCACCAACCAATGCCGTGGCTCCCACAAGGATGAGAGAATAGGAAGTAGCGGAGGTTGGATCAATAGAGAATAAATACACCAAAAGAGGAATGGTGAGAATGGATCCACCGCTTCCAATTAAACCAAGGGATATTCCGATAAATAGGGTGCAGAAGTATCCAATTATTTCAATTATTTCCATTGTAGACAAAGGTGAGAACTTTGATTCAAAATAAAAGTGACTTCTATCTCATTAAAGATGGACAGCAGCCTCCTTTTTGTAAAGAAATAATCTCTTCATATGAAAATGCAATATAGCAAGGTGAGTTGGGAAATAATAATAATTCCAAGGCAAAAAAAACACAGCGAAGGAAAGCCACCCATTATACCATTTTTAGATAAGCGTTTCTTATACGCGTTGCTTTCATAGTCGCAGACATAGGCAATCACGCCTTGCTTGCGTTTGAATAATTAACCTAGACCTTCATTATTTTTTCGCGTTCTATAGTGCTCATCAGGTTCCCAAATTGTACTTGGAATTTCTGGTTTTTAACGGCCAACACTTTACCAATCTGTCGAGTGCCAATGAGTTTAACATCATCGCCAACAAGAATGGGAATGGCCATTAATTTTTGCAGTCGAGCTTCTTCGCGCTTTTTTGCCTTTGCATCCTCTTGCTTATCCAATTTGTTCGTGGCACCGCTTTGCTCTAATAGCAGTGCAGTCATTCGATCTACAACGATTTGTTTGGCTTTTTTCGACTTTGCTTTCTTCCACTCCTCTACTAGTCCGCTGAATCGCTTTCCCCACATAAGGTGGCGGCTGCTGGTCTCGTTCATTTCGCTCTGCCTCCGCAATTTTTCTTCCAACTTAACAATGGTCCCTTCTTGTTGGATCTTCCGGTCTTTGAGCTCAAGTAATTCCGACTCTAAGGCCATTCTCTTGTCTTTCAGTCGATGCTTCTCTTGTTGAATTCCAGTCAGCAGTCCATCGAGGCGGACTTTGTTTTTAGAAAGTCTTCCTTTTGCAGCGCGTATCAATTCTTCAGGTAGCCCAACTCTTCGCGCAACTTCGAACGTATAGGAGCTTCCTGGCACACCCGTTTGCAGTTGATATTCAGGCAAAAAACTGCCTTGGTTGAAAGTCATACTGCCATTAATCGTTCCATCGAGTTGAGAGGCCAAGGCTTTAATTCGATTATAATGTGTGGTAATAACCCCTCTTACGCCGCTTTCATGCAATCTCTCGAGCACTTCTTCCGCCAAGGCACTTCCTAAATCCGGATCGGAGCCAGAACCAAACTCATCGATTAAAATAAGAGCGTTTGGCGAGGAATACCGCAGAAAGCCTTGCATTTTTTGTAGCCGACTGCTGTAAGTAGACAGCTCATTTTCTATCGACTGACTATCTCCAATATCTCCTAGAAGATGGGTATAAAGGCAAAGGGAGCTTTTGGGATCGGCCGGAACGCACAATCCACTTTGAAGCATACAGCCAATTAGGCCAATGGTTTTAAGGGTAACGGATTTACCACCAGCATTCGGTCCGCTTATGATCAATAATCTTTTTTCTTCCGTAATCTGCAGGTCGAACGGAACGGTTTTCTTCTTCTTCTCTTTGTTGTGGAGCGCTAGAACCGGATTGAAAGCGCGGATTAAGTCCATCTTTCCTTCCGAATTGATCTTAGGTAAGGAGTAGTTGTTTCTGTGGGCAAGCAAGCCCTTGGCACGTATAAAGTCAAGTTCTACCAGAATAGATCGAAAGCGTTCAAGTTGGAAGCGATACTGTGCAATATGGGTAGTAAGTTGAGTGAGAATACGTCGGATTTCTTTGCGTTCATCGTCAATGAGCATAGAGACCTCATTGTTCATTCCAATGCATTCGCCCGGCTCTAAATAGTAAAGCGTTTGTTTGCCAGAACTCCCGTGAAAAATGCCGTTAACCCCACTTTTATAAGCAGCTTGAACCGCCAATACGCGCCTGCTATCGTAGACTGTTTCAGTAATATCTCCCAACAGACCCTTAGAGGCATAGCGCTGTTGAATTTTATAGAAAAGACGATCGGAAGCAATTCTTTTGCGGTTTAAGTCGGAACGAATTCTCGCGAGTTCTGGACTAGCAGAAGAACGTACTTCTCCAGTCGAATCCATTACCTTATCGATGGCGCGAACGATCTGGGGTAAAGGAGGATCATTCTCTACAATTTGAAAAAGTGCAGAGGCAAAAAAAGCTTGGCTTTCCAAGTATTTATGTAAATGCTCATAGGTAATACAGAGTGCTGAGATCGACTGAAATTGACTGCTTTCTAAGCATGCATTAACAATTCTTAGCAATGCAATTGCTTTTGGATCGAGTTCAAAAGCAGCCGATGGTATGGGTAGCTCTCGCTGAAAAAGCTGACAGGCGAGGTCGGAATACTCTAATTCTCTAAGGATGTGCTCCTCCGACTGACTGGGCAATAATGCCATGCTTTTGCTCTTTGCTTCGTCGGTAGTACAATAGGAAGAAAGGCATACCAAAATCTCATTGAAATCGAGGCTATCTAATAGGTTGTTGGGGAAAAGAAGCATGGAGCTCATTCAGCAAGAGGTGTCGCCCCCATTTTAAAAACCGGAGTGTGAATAGGAATTTCCACCAAAGACGGAAATAATTCTAATGTGTAGGTCACTGATTTTAAGTTATTATTTGTTTTCGGCATACTGTAGTCCTTAAAGAAAGAATAAAATAGCATAAGAATGAACTTCTCTATGTTGCTCGGCCTTCTTCTTTCTTTTGCGATTGCTTCATGCTCTAAGGTGGAGGATATTATAGATTCTAAGCTTCAATACAAGAAGCTCAGCAGAAAAGTTTTCTGATGTGCAAGTTTCCGATAATTTTGATTGGAATGCTAGTGCGGGAGTCCAGTTATATATGCAAGGCCCATCAAGGGGCAGTATGCATTGGGAATTCTATTCCAGATTTGATTTGCAGCAAATCAGCTGCTGGACTTTGTTTCCTTTCTCACTATGATTGCGCTAGGCTTTCGGAACTAAACTTCCTGATTTAGCAGCTCTTGGATTAAAGACTTTCATAGGCTTCCGAGCCAGAAAATAGATTCAGGAGAACTACGATCGTTTCCTTCTCAATCGGTTTTGAACGATTTGATTCAAATAAATTTTCGATTCTATGCATTCAAAATCTAAGGTTTTATTTAGGGGCCCAAAGAGGGGGGTGCTCATCCAAAAAAAACGGGAATGGTGATTAGGATTAATTCATCAACCTGATCTGCTTTTAGAAAAAGCGGAATGGTCTTACCTCCATCGATATAGAGGGTGTAATATCCTTTTTGATGAATGGAAGAGAGGATATCCTCCACCTCACCTTTGAGTATTTCCACCTTATCTTTTAGTTTCTCGGGCGGTTTTTTGAGGGAGTGGCTCAGAACAAAGACTTTTTGGCTGTACGGCCAATCTATATCGAAACCGCATGTGGTTTCAAACGTTATTCGACCCATTACAATGGCATCAATACCAGCGATAAATTGGCCATATCCCATATCATCCCCAGCGGGATTGGGAATAGAGTGCAGCCAGTCAATTTCTTCTTTTGAGTTGGCCATGAAACCATCTAAGCTAGCCGCAATGAATACGCTGTTTTTTGTGGCCATAAACGGAATCTTCAGCTGACTCTAGTTCTTAATCAATCGTTCAGAAAAGAAGGCATTCTTGCTTCTTGAAAAGCCACTTATCAGATACACTCCCTGAGCGAGATTGCCAATAGGCAACACAATCTCTTGAAGGGTAGAGGGTTGCAGCTTCCATTCGTTTATTATAATTCCTTTAAGATCGCTTAGGCGGAGCAGGCTTATATCGCAATTGGGGCACTCAATGGCTACAAATTCTGAAGCAGGATTGGGGATGAGCTTCATTTGATTTCTGAATGGCCCATTCGGATTGTAGTTCTTCGATGAATTATAGCCAACCCACGGACGGGCTTGCTTAATAACCAACTGATCGTCTGCCGTTACCTTATATTCTATATCCATTGCGAAGGTCGAATTTCCTTCGGCCTTATAGAGTTGCTCAAACTCGTCGTGAATACGGGTTAGATACAGTCTCATTTGTTCTAAGTACGGACTTCTCATCAGCAGCGAATCGATTGGAATTAAGTTCGAGCGCCGAATGATCAATTCCGAATCAGGCTGATTTCCATCTCGGTTTACTAAAAGTTCTTCTGGAAACGAGTTTGCACTCGGATTGGTAATGAGGTCCTCACCAAGCTGTGAGTTCAAATAGAAGGTGTTCTCCGTATCGTAAACGGGGTCTGAACTTACACCAACACCATTCACTTTTTCATCGGAGAAATTAGGGTGGCAGAGAACACCCATAGAGGCGGTGAAGTGATTTACTCTAAAAAAGGCTCTTTCTTCATAGGCTCTTAAATTCCACAAACTAGCATATACTTCTTTAATGGATTTAGAGATATGGCCCTCGCTGGGCTTTTGGGTTTTGGAAGTATACAATCCAGCGCCACTAAAACCGGGTAAATCCTCATTATTTGTACTCGATCTGCATCGGATAGATGTGCCTGCTGGAAAGGAAGATTGCAATTGCGAGAGTGAGTCGAGCATCCAACTAGGCATGGATGCATCTTCGATTTTTTTTCTAAGTGCCTTTAGTTGGGTCTCGCGCACACTTTGGTTGGCGAGAAAAACTTCATCTGCTAGAAGGCCCTCTATTTCCTCAAAAAAATCATTGTGTTTCATGAATTCTTGGTAGAAATAAAAAGGGATTCCAAAGCCATTGGGAATGGTATTCTCAGGAAACCCGAAGGTTCTCATAGTGGCCAGATTGGCGCATTTTGCCCCAAAACCATCGAACATAGAGAACGCAATTTCATTCAGAGGCAAAATGGAGGTATAGCTTAAATTTAGAGGGGGGACTAATTCTGAGTTGGGTCGGATGGCCTCGTACCAAGAGTTCACCTCCTCAATAGTCGCCTCTCGAAGAATGTATTTGCCCTGTTCTACTTTAAAATAAACGTACTTATTGAGTAGATTAGAAATAGAATCGTTTAAGAGGGGATCTCGAATAAAGGCATTCGGAATATTGTCTTGAATGGCTCGAATATTTACATGCGAAAGAGGGGTTTGAATAACCGAAGTAATGATTCCTCCTACGCGCGAAAGATTATTGGGAATAGCATCGTAAAGCACAATATCTCTCGCCCCTGGATTATCATTTAAAGAAATTTGCCTGAAAAGTCCATATCCTTCAACCTGATTGAGTCCCCAATAATCAATTTCGGCAAAAACATTGCTCTCCAAGAGAATAGGAACCCGCGAATTATCAAAGCGGCTTTTATCTGCTTGATACTCGGCTTCGTTGTCGAGGTTCACATAGTAAGAGAGATTGTTCTGCAGAAAGGGCATATTGGCCGCGAGGAGCTCATGTGTTTTTTGCACAATACTAAAGTCGTGTGTTTCAATATTGCTGTAGTTGAACGAATAACTTCCAAGACGTCCATTATTTGCTAGTATAGAAGGGTGATAAATGATATGTCCCTTTTTAACATCACTTGCCAAGTGATTGAACCCTAAAGCATTCGCAAACTCAACATGCAGGGAGTGGGTGCGGCCATTAATGAAATACACTTTGGGATGGTCGGTATCGAAGTCGCGAATGATATACTTCACAAAATCTTTTCCATTCAGATATTCATTCCATTGAACTAGGTCTTTTCGGATTGCAATGGATTTGAATTCAGAGGCCTGGTTAAGACGAATCATTCCATTTAGCGTATCGATAGAGGGAGCAGAATTGATTGGGTTTTTTGCTGGAGTCTGTTGAAGTTCAGTTATATCATCTATTCCATCTTGATCTACATCGTCTGGAGATTGAACAGAATGCTCAATAACACGATAGTGTGAAATGGGATAGTTCTCTAAAGATTCGCTTAGAATAGTAGTGCCGGCAACTCCCATCTGTAAAGAGCTTATAAGGGCGAAAGAAGAATCTGGATGATGCTTGATTTCAAGCGTATAATATTTGGAGGCATTGGAGCTAACCTCAATTTCAATCTGGTTGAAGCTATTGGTGGTATAACTGAGTATAGGTACTTCCTGCGCATTAAGGGGAATAATCCAGAAAGACAAAATGCTCGATAGAGCCATTAATGTCGTTGACAATGTAGTTTTCATGCTATACTCTTTTCTCTCCGAGAATGTAACGAAATTATTAGGATGCAAAACAGCGAAAGCAAATCCATGGGCATTTTCAAAATCCGTCTATGGTTTGTTAACGGTCGAATAGCGGCATAGGAGCCAATACCCATTTTGGTTTGAGTCTTTCTGCTTCAGTTGGTTTTGCGGTAATTTAAAATAGCCCAACCATTGAAAACAATCGCAAATGCTGTCATTGCAATAAAGTGAGGGATAATATCTTTAAAGCCACTTCCCTTTAGCACCACCATTCGCATAACCTCAATAAAATAGGTAACGGGATTTAATTTAGAAAGCCATTGAGCCCATTCGGGCATGCTATGTATAGGAGTAAACAACCCGCTCATTAGGATAAATATCATAATGAGAAAAAAGGCCAGCGACATGGCTATTTACCAGCCAACGGATCCACACACAACCACACACTCACCTTCGGGTCATAGTACCTCGCTCCGTAATAGTAATTCCCCGTTTGCGAACTACCGTAATTGATTTTTATTTGAGTTCGCGAGCTCAACGCTTGGGGCGTTTCGGTTCCATATCCAGCTCCTTCGCATTAAACCGATAGCTAGAGGTAAAACTAGCACGTTCAACATCATCTTGAACGAACGTCTCGCCAAAGGCAGTTAATCCCGATCTATACATTAGAATATCTATTCCAAATTTAATTTACTTCAAATCAGCCGCTTCGCTTCGTTTCTCACTATAGCGAAGGCTATGCTTTCAAAAAGAAACTTCCTGCTTTTTTGCAATTTAAATCTTCATAACGAATTCTAATGTATACATCGGGATATATGAAAATACTGATACGGTCTTCCGGATAGGTCGGTTACATATTCGGTATGGCCTAAATAATCGGGGTGGTGCTTCATTAAGACTATTGATTGTCTAAATTTAAAAAATCAATCAATGGTTTTAATATCGGGGAGTATTACACCGAGTAATTGGTCCCCACAAAAATGGCCGGATCCGTGAATCTGAATAATTGAGGAT
>Ga0222632_1001162_pt1 | contig 10548 bp, 8 predicted proteins | sample AntAcemetageno46_FD_179828 | JGI IMG/M metagenome (GOLD analysis project Ga0222632, IMG submission 179828) | Saline water microbial communities from Ace Lake, Antarctica - #46 | ecosystem: Environmental > Aquatic > Non-marine Saline and Alkaline > Saline | place: Antarctica: Ace Lake | collected...
TAGTGTTTCGTGCCTACGACTGGCATTTTGTTTTTCGCTAACTGCTAATATCTTTTCAAAGTTCTCAAATTTTATATCCAGAAGTCTATCCAAGCTTTCCAGTTTTGCATCAAAGAGCTTCTCCAATTGTTTGTACTCGTTCTGGGGCATGTTATTAGAACATTAGTAAGAAGTCACTATTAGTGGTGGCTCCAGCAGCCGCCGGCTTGATTGCCAATAGTACGTGTGCCCAGTTGTCGCCGCTAGTCCATGAATGTGACATTGTGGTGCTTCCTGCCGTTGCTTGTGGCTCTGTTGAAACGACCATCTGGCCGAGGTTTGCATCGGTGTGGTCTGAGTTGCTTCTGTCTGTCTGACTGGCTCCAACGGTTACCGTTCTAGCTCCTTGTAGGTTTAAGCCGTCAATAACTATCGCTCCGTCAGTGAGGGTAGTAACGGCATTACTTGGGGCATCGCTGTATGTGGCGTTTCCGCCATTCACTGCTTCTACTAGGGTGGTCTGGTTCGCTCCCAAGAAAGAGGATGCTACTGCTGTAAGTAGTTTATAACCACCAAGGCTAACAACCACGTCATTTGCTCCACTGGCTGGAGCTATTAGTTTCCAAGTGGTCACGCCACAAACATTTGTATTTTCCGCAGTGGCACTGGCAGTCATGGCTACCCCGTTATAAGTGACACCGGATATGTCTGCAACTCCAGTCCGGCAAGCAATCTGCACAATAAGACCGAGGTCTGAGCCGGTGCAGGTATGCGAAAAAGTCAGGCTGTTTACATAACCCGAGGAATCCTGTTTTGTTGTTGCATCATATGCTAACGCCATGTTTTCTCAAGTTTACGAACTACCGTTGCGTAGTCTGGATTTTCTGGTAAATCAATAACTTTTTTCATTGCAATAGCTATGTCTTTTCTGCTTATGCCAGCAGGATGTTCAGCTAGCATATTTGCAAAAATGGGTGTTTTAACGCCTCCCTCTATGCCTACCAGTGACCAGAAACGTTCGTCTGCTTTAGGATTTTGCAATCTGTTTTTACCTGTTGTGTAAAGTTTTCCAATCGCCAACATAGCCGCACGTTCAGTACTATATGTTTCCTCTTTAGTAGTTTTGCCTTTTTGGAAATGCAGTTTGATCATTCTATGTTTCGTTAGCCACTGCAGCACATCCCCACTTACTGGTGACTGTATTATAAATAAACCCAACAGTTAAGAGTTTAGAAAGCACTGTTGTTGTTGGCAATGCTTGTCCTGCGTCCTCGAAGTCAGCACCCCATGTAATGGCACGAGCTGTACCGTTATCTTTGATCCGCACTATGATCTTCTGGAAGTTAGTTGGAGTACCAGTGAAGTTCATGTCAGTGATTGCTGCTGCCTGAGCTGTAATCGTCACTGCGTCATAATCGTCTGTATCTACATCAGGCGTAGCATCAGAAACAAAGGTTGCTACTCTTGCTGTAATACGCTTGTTCGTCATTGTTTGTGCGACACTAGCGACTTGCTTTGCGTTGGTATAGCGTGTTTCGTCTGTTCCAGCGGTAAACTCAGCATCAGTATCCAGCTCAACTACTCCAGCAACCGTTGTCGATGCAGCTGCCTCATCTCCAGTGTTGGTGTTAGAAGTGTTGTCTAACACTGTCTCCTGAGCGTCAGTCATTAGTCGTTTATTTGTGGCATCAGTAAAGTTAGTAGTTGTGAAAGTTGGTGTAGCCCCACTAACAACACTCTGGTCTAATGCTTTGACATCTGTAATGCTGGCTAGTTCCGAGTCCATTAAAGCTCCTGCTGCGGTAACGTTGGCGGTGTCTGTAACATCTGCATTGTCTTCTACTCCAGTTGCTTGGGAAGCTGAATCTGCGGTTGCCCCTTGTGCAGCGGTTGCGTAGTCTGTGGAGTCAAAGGCTTTTACTTCTGCAAGATTAGTAACTTCACTCTCCATTAGCGCTCCCGCCGCTTGCACGTTGGTTGCATCAGTTACATCCGCACTTGCTTCAATACCTGACAGCTTTGTATTCTTAGTATCTGTAAATGCGTTAGCTTCTGCTTCGTAGGCTGTCTTAATCTGTGCGCCTGTCTGGTCGGCTGTTGCTCCGTCCTCTACGTTTAGCAGTGTGCGTGTTGCGGAAGGTGTTAGTTCCTCTGAATCTCCTGAACCTGCTGTAGTTCTACCAAGAATGGTGCTTGTCGCTACGTTAGATACTACATCTACTGTACCGCCTGAACCTGCATCACCTTTAGCACCACCTAATTCGTCTACTCGTCTAATTATAAGTTCACAGTCGGCAACTATAGAGTTGATCGTATAAACTCCATCGGTATCTTCTACTATCGTTCCAACTTCAATGTATTGACCAGCTGTAAGTTCTATCTCAGTCACTACTCCGAGTGAGGCGTCTCCGTATGCAAAACCTCTTGTATAGTTGCGTTGTTTACCTCTTGTGATAGCTGCACCACCGTCTATTCGGTACAGGGATGCTAATGTAGTTCTAGCTGAACCGCCTTGTTCATAACCACCGTTCCATATAAGTTGGTAAGTTCCAGCATCTGTTACTGTGATTCGTGATGGGTTTGTACTGGTTGAGTGAGTAATACCAGTGTCTATATGAAGTTGAGTACCATCCCAATCGTGATATACAACTGTTCCGTTAGCTCCACCGTGATTCTGTACTGTAGTTATAGTCAGGTGCGCATACGGTACTGTTCCGAGGGTTGGGTCAGCCCATTTAAACCCTGTAGCTGTTGCGGAGTCTGCGGTTAAGACTTCTCCATCAGCTCCTATGGCTAGTCTCTGGTCATCAGTGTCGTATACAAATAAATCACCCTTAGTAGTTAATGGGCTTGCACTACCAGCAGTACCATTACTTACTTCTGTTATAAGTCCTTTAGCGTTAACTGTAACGTTTGCATTAGTAAATGATCCTACGTCTGAGTTTACGGTAGCTAATGTTAAAGCTGTTGCACCAGTTGCATCGCCTGTATGTGTAGCGTTTGTGACTTTGGCAGTATTGGCTGTGACTGCCGAGTTATTGGCTACCTCTGTATCAAAGTCTGAGATTGTCGAGGCTGTCTGTGTACCTGTGTGGTTAGCTCTAGCTCGGTTAGCTGTGTCTCTAGCGTTGAGTTCTGTTGTGGTCTCAAAGTCTTCAATATCAGCAGGTTGTACAGCAGTATCAGCAGTAGCACCCTGCGCTGCTGTAGCAAAAGCACTAGCAGCCGATCCACTGTCTTGGATTAGTTTACCCGTTGTTGTATCAAAAGAAGCAAAGTTATTGTCTACTGCTGAAGCTGGGCCTACAACGTCACCGCCTAATACCGTACCTGGTTCCCATATGTTAGTGGTACTATTCCAAACCAACGCCTGACGATTTGTGGGAGCAGCGTTTGATACATCCATCAACTGCCATAGGTTACGCGCCTGAGAACCCACACCGCGTCCTGTTGGGATATTTCTGACATGTTCAGCATCAATGCCTACCTTTTCCAGCTTGGCCTTTATACTTTCAGGGGTTTCTTCCGATGCTTCTGGTATCTCTTTTAAGATTAGCCCTGTGATATGAGCAATGTCTTCATCAGTAAAGTAGTCAACTCCTTTTTCTGGCATTACAGCGTCTTTGCCGTCTTTTGGCTTGCTTGCTAGTATTTCCTTTTTAAGTTTTTCAATACTATTCAGCGTGTCTGCAAGTTTACCTGTTAGTGCAGTGTCTTGTTTTGATAGTTTGTTATTAACGTCAGAAGTCAGATTGTTGTATTTGTCTATTGCGTTATCAATCAGCTTGTTTGCCACTGCCTCGGTTTTCTTGTTCAGCTTGGTATTGTCCTCTTTGAAAGAGTTCATTATCGACAAAACACCAACAAGAACTTGCTCGATGTCCTGAGGGATTACGATTTTGTCGGTATCAAATACCTGGGCTAGTTTTTTTAGTTGTTCACTGTTGTTAGGCATAAGTAGTTGACTTGTTGTTAATTGTATTATATCACGTAGTTATGAATATATTGATTGGAATACTTGTTGTTTGGTTGGGAGCTGCTATTGTTGCAGGTCTATTCCTTAGGGCCTAGTTATTTTAAGAATGCCCTCAAAATATCCTTCTTGTTGGTGTCGTTAATACCTGCCACCTTTTCTGCTGCGGTTGCAATAACCTCACCAGCCCCTTTCACTGGATTGCGTAATCCTGAAATAACCTTTTCAGAAGTGTTTACCGCCCTCCTTACCTGTCCCTGCAATGACGTTGTTGCTTGTGTGCCATAAATATCCTCAAGCATTTCTGTGAATAACACCTGGTCAAGAAGATTATCCTCAAAAGCGCCACCATACTGTTTTGATACAAGGTCCAGTTTTTCTACCAAAGCCGCAACCCTTGCTCGCTGTGTATTATTTGAGAATACAGAACGGAGTAATTGACCACCTCTTTCTTTTGCAAAACCGTTCTTTTTTCCGAATAAGTCTTTTGCTTGGTCTATTGCTTCCCGTGTAATTCTGAAATCAGTATTTGCTTTGTTGTATTCCTCAAAGGTGGTATCAAGCACATCATCAGCAGAAGCCCTTACTGCTTTGAGTATGTTGGCTGACTTACCCTTTAGCCCCTCTCCGGCAACTCCATAATTTACCACCTCATCAACGCTCTTTTTGAAATTGTGGAGGTCATAGGCGTCAATACTACCATTAGGCAGATCAGATAAGGTTTCCATCATCTTTTTTTGTAAAGCTGGAGTTTTACTGAATACTGATTTTGACCAGTTTGGTGTTCCATCAGGATTTGCATACACACCAGCATCTTCAAGTAAGGATAATGCACGTTCTCGCACCTGAGTAGCGTCAACAGACTGTCCTTTCAGTGCCTTCGCGGTTGAGTCCACCAGACGTCCTGACTTTTTATTTTGTTTGTCAATAAAACTTATTCTATCAGTCATTGAATCACCTGCTATATCTATAGGTCGTTCAATCTGCCTTTTATTTTTCTGAGCAGATTCGGCAATCTGCATCATTCTAGTAGCTTTTTCTTTTGTTGGTTTGTTCATCGAAGATGCGAATTCTATATCCTCATTTGAAAAACCTTGTGTCTTTGCGATGTTAAAAGCCTTTTTCTGTTCTGGGTTTAGATTATTTATATCAAATGGTTGTTTTTCTCCAATAGAAACTTGTCCGTTTAATACTTGTTTTCTTAGCTGTCTACTTTTTACTGCTCCAGTTGCTCCCCCCAGGATGCCACCAACCAATGCACCACCAACAAGGCCAATACCAGCTCCTGATACTGATTCTCTCAAAATATCTTTTTTATCACCATCCTTTTGTAGAGATTGTGCTGCTCCTGTGAGTCCTCCAGCAACAACTCCACTGGCAGCACCAGATAATGCACCCCTAGCAGCACCCCTTAGTAATCCAACACCACCGCCAGTTAGCTTTCCAGCAGCTTGCGTGAATACTCCGGCACCTGATTTAGTCAGTCCTGGGATTTGTCCAAGTCTGCCTGTGGCTTTTACACCAGCACTCGAAAGTCCTCCAATAGTTCCCAGTGTAGTCCCTAACTGTAAAGCATCACCAATAACCTGCTTATCAGTTAGTTGTTCAGGGTTAAGAATGTCGGTAGCAGTATCGCCAGTCTTTTGAATGTTACCGCCTAAATCCTGCAAAGCTGCTTCAAGCCGTGAAGTATCTTCTCCTAGAGCTTGTTTTTCGTTGATGCGGTCTAGTAAACCTTTTTGAATATCAAATTGTGAAGACTGTACTTGTTCTATTTGTTCTGTTGCTCGTCCTTGATTAAGAGCTTGTCCTAGACCTTGGCCAATTTCTTCACCACCAGTAAATCCTAGTATCTTTTCTCCTAGTGTTCGTTTTTCTTGCTGTAATGGTGATCCAGAAGCAATAGCATCAAGTTCTGCAAACCTGTTTGTTAAAACAGCAGGTTTGTTCTTTTCAGGTTGGAAGCCAGAAAGGTTATGTTTTGCAAGTATTTCTTTTGCTAGTAGTTCTTTATCCATAATTATCGTGCGCCTAATGCTTGTAATATCTCACCATCAGTAAATCCTTGCTCGTATAGCTCTTTTATTGCTGGCAAAAGTTCTGCGTTGTCTGCAATAAGACCATCTACAGCAGATTTACTCACCCCTATTCTGTCTTCAATCTCAAATACTCTTTTTTGTATGTTCACATAGTCTTGTGTCCATCCTGAAACGTCTATATTTGAGTTTGAAGCAGTGTTTAGTACACCCTCATAACTTCGGAGCGCATTTTTAAGTGTCAGTGCAAGAACTGCATCGTTCTGGTCACCGCTGAACGTTAGATTTGCTACTGTCTTTTTATAGTTTTCAATATCAGCATCAGTCAATACTCCTACTTCCCCATAGATACCTCTTGCTACGTTAGGAATTAAGGCTTGTATCTGTGCGTTTATTGTTGTGATATCTGCATCAAGGTTCAAATCACCAAGCAACTTATTAACACGTCCTTTAATGAAACCTGTTTTGTTCTTATTAGCCAAGTTAGCCTCTAACGACCCTAATTGCGAGATGACAGAACTCATTTTACTCAATTGCCCTCGTTCTGTGACAGTTAGATTTCCTTCTTTACCAGAAGTAGATAGTAATTTAGAGGCAAAGCCAGTAGGTGTGTTCGAGAACATCGCAGGATTTATTGGAGCCTCTGAACTAGCAACCTCTTTTCTAATCCTCTCTATTTCAGCATTTGATTTCCTCGTAGAAGCCTGAGACTGAGCAATGTTGGCTCTTTTGACTGCATCACCAAGATAATCTCCTCCATATTTACCAAGTGCTAACGATACGTCTAAGGAGCTGCCTCCTTGCTGTGCAATGGCGTTAGCTTGGGCCACAACACCAGCGGGGGCATTAGGTATTGCTCTTGTAATTATCTCTTGAACAGCCTTCTCTCTCTGTTCTTCTTTCTCAATCTCCCTCATCGCTGCATCTGCTTTAATCTGTTGTACTGCTGCCTGTTTCTGTTGGTCCGCATCAAGTGTGGGTTTGATTGTTTCAAGTACCGACTCCCACATGGCAATGTTCTCACGGTATGGAGCGTATTTGGTTTCTACTGCCTGATTAGCTAGATTAATAGCTAGGTTTATATCACCCTGCTTTGCGATTGCACTTGCGTTAAGTACTCCAATCTCTGCATTCAACAAAGCACGTTTAATGGTGGCATCTCCTGTAATCCTCGCTTGTCCTAATTGTGCAAAAGGTAGCAGTGTGTCTCTGCGTCCTTCATCTCGTAGGTCGCGTACTAGCTCAATATCGCTTTTATCCAACTCGGCTTGCTTGGCTAGAACCTGGGTGTTGATGTTCTGGTACTCCTGGAGTTTCTGAGCGTAGTTTTGTTGTTCTAGTGCTTCGTTCCTGAAAGTGCTTTCACCTTGCAATCCCCCAAGATTGCTTAATATCTGGTTAATGGCATTACCTTGTACACCCTGGGCTTCGGTCTTTGGTGCTTCTAGTGTGTTAATTAACTGTTGTGTATAGTTAGGAGCTGTGGTTGAGGTCACTGCTTGATTTGGCTGTGGTAGTTGCGTTTGCTGTACTGGCTTCAAATCAGCAGAAGTAATCACGCTATTATCAGGAGTTTGAGAAATAAGGCCAGATATATCAGGCTTTGCAACAGGTACTACTGGCTGTGTTGTAGGTTGTGTCGCTTGCTGTGCTGCTACTGGCGGTAGTTGTGGCCCGATTAAGTTGTTTTGTTCTGGATTCATATATTTAGTTAATTATACCCAAATTCTGCAGTTTAGTAATCAAATCGTTTAGGCTAGTAGCTGTATCATTAAGTATCAGTTGCTCGGCAGATCCATAAGTACCCCCTGCAGTCCCTGAGACCGCCGTCACAGCCTCTTGTGGCGCACGTTGTATACTTTCCCCAAAATATAGTTTTGGAGAGTCTGAGCCGTTATGTCGATGAGGTGTTAGTGGTGGCATATTATCGAAGCTTAATAGATACGAGATAAATGTTTGTTGATGATGTTATTGTTGACGTCTGGTTAAGTGTAGCCCTGATTTGGACATACTCAGCATTACTTATTCCAGCGATATCTTCAAAAGAAGTTACTGCACCTAGTGTGGCAAAGTCATATTCACCAATGACCGTGTAGTCGTCACGGTTATTTTTCCTATAGGCAAGTTCTATAGACTGTCCTGACACTAGGGGTTCAGCTAGGCTGAATTCTATATGTGAAAATGTTTTTTTCTTGTTAAAGTCACCCACTTTATACAGACGTGATTCAATAAATGCCCCGCCAGTCTGTATGTCGTTTCCAGTGAAGTCTATTTGAGCAGTGGCGTATCTTTTCCAGCCAACATGAAGTCGGTTGAACGACTTTTGTTTTACAAAACCAATATCTGTCGGGCCGTCTGTGTCTGATGACAGCCCCATGAGAGAAATGGGATAGCTTGGGTCGTTTATATCTATTTCATAGATACCGGCCTTGCTATAGTCACCATTTTCAGTAGATACACCCACAAGCAGCGTTCCGCGTGATGACGTTGTCATGGCGTTGTAGTAAACATTACTCTCTATGTTTGAGCCAGTAGCAGCGTAGGGGATTGTTGCAATCTTAACGTAGTTAGTGCTGTCTGTTACATAAATATTTCCCCTAGTACCAGCCGATACATAAAGTTTGTTTGCATGTTGGTATACACAGTTGATACCATTCTCATTAAAGATAACAGGCAAGTCGGCAAGCCCTGGATCTCCTAGTATCCCTGACTTTCTATTCCATGGGTAAAGGCGAGCATTAGGATAGTTCTTGCGTTCTGCATAGTTTGCCCCTGCACTTGTTCCAATAATAAGGTTAGCTCCGTATTCTTCAATGGTGGTGGCGTATCGACCGTCAGGTAAATCAAGAGCTATTGGTGTGACCGTTAGGCTAGGTGCCACCCCAGACGTTCCACTTGAGGTTACATCTATCTTTGCCACTGCATTTCCGTTGGTGGTGTAGAGATAACCATCTTGTCCGATGATTATCTTTCCTGCGTAGTTGGTATCAAGTGAAGAATAAATACTTTGAAACATCTGAGGTCCATCGTTTACTGGGCCGTATGCAGATATATCTCCAGCGTGGCGGATGAACACATAATCTCGGTAATACACCATGTCCCAGGGGTTTGTTCGGGCGATACTGTAAACGTCACCATTCTTGTAGAATACTCCGTTGCCACCACTGTTTGTCAGATTGTAGGTATTTCCGTATTTGTCGTATACCTCTGCAATAGCCAGGGTATTCAGCGTTATGGGAATTTCACTGTTTCTATTTGATATTTGATTTTTAATCTTGGCTAGTCCTTTATTCTCGAAGACTTCAACATTTTTAAGCACACCAAAGCCGTAGATAGGATGAGATGCTAGTCCTTTGTTCCAGTCTGAGATTGTGAGTGTGCCGTCTTTGTTCATACTTATTTGATGGTGGTTATGAAGGCGTTATTCATAGTGAAAGTGTCAGACGTGTGCTGAGTGATACTAAACACTAAGTTCAATGCTCCTGTGCTGTCCTCAGTGGCCGTCCCCGATGAGGCGATATTTGATGAGCTGGTCCTTCCTACAAACTCATTTGTGTTGACCATCATTGACGCTTCCTGTGCGGAGGTTCCGCCAGCTCCGAGTAGGTAAAAGTTTACAAAGCCATTTATAGTAGTGGCGGTCACGCCACCTTTAATCATAGTGACATAAGTTATATCCGTGGAACCGTAGTCTAAAGTTATAACTTTATTGGTTGAAGATGCGGTTGTTATAGAAAAATAGAATGTTCCCTTGATACCATTATTTGTTCCCAGTGTGTTGGCTGGAATAGACACGGTGTAAAATGCTGTTTTAGACCCTGTGCTTGTTACCGTTGCATTTGTGGTGGTGACATCTACTTTTTTTACTAGATCTAAATTATCAGCATATGCTTTGACACTCTGCTGTGAAGGTACTTTTGTAGCACTGTCTGTCGCCAGGTCGTCTTCATCTAAGAACCAAGCTGCACCTTCTAGTGAAGTCATGTCATGCAAACCATCTGGGGTAACTGCTCGTGCTGTGTCCGTTCCTGTTGTGGTTTCTGCGGTTGTAGCTAGCTCTACTATGCCGGCAGCTGTGGTGGAGGCTGTAGATGCGCTGGGGTTAGCAATCCAGGCAGGAACACCAGAGGATACAGCCATAATTTGTGCCTCTGTTCCAATAGGAAGTCTGGCGGTTGTAGAGCTACCATTTCGGTAAGCAAGATCACCTATTGCATCTGAACCAAAGTTAATTTGTGGTGAGGTGAGTGTCTTGTTTGTAAGTGTTTCTGTTCCTGTTTTTGATACAGCCTTATCACCTCCTGTTACACCAGAGAGTTTATAGTCATGTGAGGTAGTAACAGCAGAACCGTCCATGCCCACTTTGTCCTGCAAAGCTCCGATAGTGTCATTAGCTGTTGCGTGCTGGTAATCGTGGTCAAGCTCCGCAGTTGCGTTCTCTAGTAAGTCTGTACTAGTAGGGTTAGGGATTGTTTGTTTTGTGGTTGGGTAATTTGTACTCATGTTAATTTTTTACTGGTTGTGTCCAGTTGCTACTTAGTTTTCCTGAATAATTGGCAA
>Ga0222632_1001168_pt1 | contig 10524 bp, 9 predicted proteins | sample AntAcemetageno46_FD_179828 | JGI IMG/M metagenome (GOLD analysis project Ga0222632, IMG submission 179828) | Saline water microbial communities from Ace Lake, Antarctica - #46 | ecosystem: Environmental > Aquatic > Non-marine Saline and Alkaline > Saline | place: Antarctica: Ace Lake | collected...
TCATCAATGTTGGGCATGACGTTGTAGAGAAACCTCCGTTCCTAATGCGCTCGGATGGGTTTACCGTGATTCACATGAACTTTCTGCCGGCTCGGGTGGACCCCGTCTATTTTCCTCAAGCTGAAGTGATCGGTGATATAGCAAATTCCGTGTGGCAGATTCTGGAGCGCGTCAGACCGCAACCGCACTGGGACTTTAGTTGTTTCTTGAAAGTGCGCGACGCGCTGGAGGAGCATACATCGAGGCACACTCAAGCAGATGACTTTCCCATCTTGCCACAACGGCTCGTTCACGAGGTGGCTAAGGCGATGGGCAAAGATGGGATACTCTCGCTCGACAACGGTCTCTACAAAATTTGGTTTGCCAGAAACTATAAGGCAGAACGTCAAAACAGTGTACTTCTGGATAACGCGCTGGCCAGCATGGGCGCAGGCTTGCCTGCTGCGATGGCTGCTTGTATAGCACATCCAAAACGGCGAGTGTTGGCGATCTGCGGTGACGGTGGGTTTATGATGAACTCACAGGAGCTAGAAACAGCTGTCCGATTGCGACTGAATCTAGTGATACTGGTACTTCGCGATGATGCCTACGGCATGATTCGCTGGAAGCAAGAGAGCATGGAATTTGTGGACTATGGCCTCCAATTTGGAAACCCTGATTTTGTAAAGTATGCGCAGGCCTATGGCGCCAACGGTCACAGATTAGAATCGGCTGCCGAGCTATCCACTCTGATTGAGAAGGGGTTCAGCGACGGCGGCGTGCATCTGATCGACGCACCGATAGACTATGCCGACAGCCACAGAATTCTATTGCAACAGGTGGCCGAGCTAAGCGCCAATATCTAACGCTACCCGCAACCGCGTCACAAAATTACGCTTGAATTCGTGCTGCATATGCGGGGGCAGGTTTTTTTTCTAAGCATGTGTCGTTCCTTTCGTTCTTAGGGCATGCGTAGTACTTTCCTCGGCCGACTGCAGGATTACCGCCTCAGTGTGGGAGCTAGCGTCAAAAACATGACACGGGTCCTGATAATTGAATTAAATGCTAAAAGCGCTTTTTTTCTTGCAATTTTAGCGTATTCGATGGTTTAGTAAAAATTTAAGCTAAAGGGGACACTCGTGCCACCGAATAATGATGAAGAAAGCCATCAAAATGAAGGGAAGGAAAAACGAGTAGATGAATTAGTCCTTGCCATCAAAGAGCTCGCGCTTAAAAACCAAGAGAAAGAAAAACTAGCAGATGAATTAATTCTCTCCAACGAAGAGCTCACCGTTCAAAACGAAGAGAAAGAAAAACGAGTAGATGAACTTGTTCTAGCTAACGAAGAGCTCACCTTTCAGTACGAAGAGACAGAAAAAAGAGCAGGCGAATTAGTTATTGCCAGGAAAGAGCTTGCACGTCAGAAGGAGCTTGCTGGGTATCGTTCTGAAATGGAGCGCATCGCACAGGATTTGACTCTATTCATTGATACTGCAAACGCACCCATTTTCGGTATTGATGCGCAAGGCAACGTTAACGAGTGGAACCAGAAGGCAGAAAAGATCACGGGCTATACCAAGAGCGAGGTAATGGGCCGCGATCTTGTGGGCGATTTTATTGACAGTAATTATAAAGTGTCGGTAGGCGAGGTTCTCGCGAAAGCCCTTAAAGGCGAAGAAACCGCAAACTTTGAATTCCCCTTGTTCACGCCATCTGGAAATCGCGTTGACGTCCTACTTAATTCGACTACACGCCGTGACGCCTCTGGACGAACGGTTGGTGTGATTGGCGTAGGTCAGGATATTACAGAACTGAACAAAGTGAGGGCCGAGCAGGAGAAAGAGCGTAAAGAAGCCACAGCCCAAATCATCCAGGCATCTAAATTAGCAACACTGGGAGAAATGGCGACCTCCGTCGCGCATGAATTGAACCAACCACTGAGCGTCATTCGCATGGCAGTGGGGAATATTCGCCGGAAGATTTCTGACGGTAACGTTGGTTTCGACTACTTGGGCGATAAACTGGCACGCATTGAGGACCAGACTGCACGAGCTGCGGGAATCATTGATCACATGCGGATGTTCGGGCGCGAGGCGAAGGAAAACGTAGAATCAATTAATGTTAAACATGTGGTTACGAATGCGCTTAATCTAATAGGTGAGCAGTTGCGATTGCTTGGAATTGAGGTAGTGACTGAATTTTCAGAAGACTGTGCAGCCGTTTTGGGTCATTCAATTCAATTGGAGCAAGTGATCTTGAACCTTGCCGCAAATGCCAGAGATGCCATGACTCAAAGCAGTGGGGAGGCGAAAATCACATTGCGGGTATTTGACGACGATGAAGGTGTTCACATCGTATTTGAGGACACCGGCGGTGGTATTCCCGAGAATGTTCTGCCTCGCATCTTCGAACCATTCTTCACAACAAAAGAAATGGGCGAAGGCACGGGCTTAGGGCTGTCCGTAAGTTACGGTATCATCCATGATATGCAGGGGACTATTTTTGCTGACAATATTGATGGTGGTGCCCGATTTTCGATCACTCTGCCGATTGTTCGTTAATATTTTTTTTTGGAAGGAGAACGGCTATTTCAATCAAGATCCTTATTGTTGATGATGAAGAGTTTATTCTTGAAGAAACGTTAGAAGCATTGACGGATGAAGGTTACGAATGTTTTCGCGCAAGTAATGTCGAGGCTGCAGTTGAAATGATCCAAATCACGCCCGGAATCGCACTTATTCTCTCAGATTTAAACATGCCGGGGAAAACGGGCATTGACCTGGTCGAAATCGTTAAAACAAAGCTAGGAAAAAACATTGAATTTATCTTCATGTCAGGACACGCCAGTCTTAGTGTTATGAAAAGCGACGTGAATATCTCATCGTACGCTTTTTTGAAAAAACCACTGAATATTGAAAAGCTGACAACAGTGGTCGCGGCAGTATTGGCAAAAAATGGATCACAATTTTGATTCCAAAGGTTCTCGTAGCTGAAGATGAGCAAGCGATCCGCGAGGAGCTTGTCGAATGCTTGACTGATAACGGCTTCAAGTGCGTTGAAGCTTCAAACGGTGAAGAAGGGCTCAATCTCCTGCGTCGCGATACTGAAATCAGCATTGTTTTAAGTGACATCCTCATGCCCGGAAAATCAGGTTTGGAAATGATCACTGCCGCCCGGTCTGAAATCGGCAAAGATCGTGACCTGGGATTTATCATCTTGACAGGTGACAGTGGGTCAAAGGAAGCCATCGCGGCCCTGAAGCTTGGTGTTATGGATTTTCTTGAAAAACCCATCAACCTTGACCTCTTGGTTCACTCTGTTCGCCGGGCAACAGAGTTGGTGCTTTTGAAACGCGCGAGCCGTCATTACAAAGCCAGTCTGGAGGCAGACGTTCAGGCAAAAACACTGGAAATCCGAAAGCTACTTGGTGACCTCGAACATGCGTACGAAGAGGCACTTGAATGGCTTGCTGTGGCAGCTGAATACAAGGACCCGGAAACGGGCAATCATATCAGCAGGATCGGGGAATATGCTCAATTGATTGCCAAGGAACTTGGCTGGTCGAAAGAGCGCCAAAAATTAATGTTTCTTGCAGCGCCTCTGCATGATGTGGGCAAGGTCGGAACCCCGGAAACCGTTTTGCTGAAACCGGGCAAATTGGATTCCGACGAAATTGAAATCATGAAACAACATGCACAGAATGGGTACGAGATACTTTCGCATTCGAAACATCCCATCATGCAGGCTGCGGCTAGCATCGCCAGGAATCATCATGAACGGTGGGATGGCAGTGGTTATCCTCGGGGCCTTAAAGGGACGGAAATCCCCATTGAAGCTCGGATTACCGCCCTGGCTGACGTTTATGACGCTTTGAGGTCAGAACGCCCTTACAAACCTACGTTCGATCAGGAAAAAACCCTGTCCATTATTCTCAACGGTGACGGAAGAACAGACCCTTCGCACTTTGATCCAGAGCTCATAAATATTCTCCGTAAAATAGCCGACAAGTTTGATGAAGTTTACTCGCGGTTGGCAGATTAATCCTTGGATCGTATGGTGCTGTGGCGATAGGTACAAAAAGCGGTTCACTATGACCAATACGCTACGCATCTAAGGTGCTGAAGAACAACGCCTCAACATTATTCTCCTTTATTCTGTAGAGATTCACTGACTAACACGCCTTCTGAGCCCTCTCATTGCTCTCGGCAAAATTATGCAGTGAGATCTCAATATACCCGGAACGTACCCTGCAGCCAATCGCGCTGGGCTTCGCGCACTTTGATCCTCAGCGGGGTTCGATAATACTCAAAAGAAGGCCTGTATACCCGTCTGGCTGCGACCCAGAATCAGTGCGTGAACGTCGTGTGTACCCTCGTACGTATTCACCGTCTCCAGGTTGCACATATGGCGAAACACAGGGTACTCGTCTGAGATTCCATTGCCTCCGTGCATGTCGCGCGCCATGCGCGCGATATCGAGTGCCTTGCCACAGGAATTGCGTTTCAGCAACGAGATAAGTTCAGGTGCCAGCGCCCCGCTCTCCTTGAGGCGCCCCGCTTGCAGGCAGCCTTGCAGGGCGAGCCCGATATCAGTTTGCATATCGGCCAGCTTCTTCTGTATGAGCTGATTTGCAGCGAGTGGTCGGCCAAACTGCTGGCGATCCAGCACATACTCGAGCGCCGCATGCCAACACGCTTCCGCCGCACCCATGACACCCCATGAAATGCCATACCGCGCATTATTGAGGCAGCCGAAGGGCCCTTTCAGGCCCTCCACATTCGGCAACAGATTTTCGTCGGGGACGAACACGTCCTGCATCACAATCTCACCGGTGACGCTGGCGCGCAGAGACAGCTTACCTTCAATTTTAGGGGCGCTAAGGCCCGCCATACCCTTATCGAGAATAAACCCGCGAATTTTGTCCTCGTCGTTCTTCGCCCACACCACAAAGACATCGGCAATCGGTGAGTTGCTAATCCACATCTTGGCACCGTTGAGCAAGAAACCACCGTCAACTTTCTTCGCCCGCGTCACCATCCCGGACGGGTCCGAGCCGTGATCGGGTTCAGTCAGGCCAAAGCAACCTACGCTCTCACCGGTTGCGAGTTTTGGCAGGTACTTTTCTCGCTGCGCCTCATCGCCATACGCATAGATGGGATACATCACCAAACTGGACTGTACACTCATCATGGACCGGTAGCCGGAATCAACCCGCTCGACTTCCCGCGCGATAAGCCCATAACTCACATAGCTGACACCGGGGCATCCGTAACCGTCGATGGTAGAACCGAGCAGACCCAGTTCACCCATCTCCCGGAATATGTCCGGGTCGGTCGATTCATTGCGGTAGGCATCCCGGACTCTCGGAGCAAGATGCTCCTGCGCGTAGGCATGAGCCGTATCACGCACCTGCCGCTCCTCCTCGGTCAGTTGCCCTTCCAGGCAAAAAGGGTCTTTCCAATTAAAAGCTGCCCATGTATTTTTTGCGTTCATCAGGATTCTCGAAGCCCTTTACGGATACGTGTTTGTCGGCTATTACACAATTAGTATACAGCTGCATACTCAGCTCAACCAAAGCCCATCTAGATGAGGCGTTAGCGGCACAAACAGCCTAATAATTCGATTGGCGAGTCAGGATAATCATAACCCGTCTGCTCCCATCATCGCCGGACCAGTCCATCTTAGCGGTGCACAACACTGCTCTGCCCGATAACCGTGAGCATTTTCACAGATATGGAACTTTGTTTGGATGTACACGGGCCACATCGAACACACTAGCGGACATCAGCGGACTATTACAAAAAAAGTAGAGAACTCATGAATGCTGCAATCAGAAACGTGGGTCCCGACGGACTGGAAATCAACGTCGAGAGTCCACTCAGAGCAGAACACTACCAACTGTTCAACGAGCTAGCTGAACAACGTATCGATCGCTTTGGCCAGGTTAACTTGCTGGTGATAATTGCGGATTTATCCGGGTGGACCCCGGCCGCCCTATGGGAAGATATCAAGCTTGATGTAAACCACTACAGCGATGTAGGCCGGCTCGCGATTGTCGGCGCGGTACCGCTGGACCACTGGATGACAGTGCTCTCAAAACCCTTCACTTCGGCCGTCGCTCAGTACTATTCGATCACTGAAATCGAGGCGGCAAGAGAATGGATTAGAGATTTACCATTGGAAAAACTCGCACGGCGCATCTAAGCCACTTGTTGGATACAGCGGCACTCACCCAGTACATGGCACTGCCAGGTTCTTGGGGTCTGTTGGTTGTTTTTCACCTAATATTGAACCGGGTTTTGCATTGAAAATTGAGCCATTTTTCAGCGACTTGGCATCTGATTACTTTGGTTCTACTGGGGTAGTGGCGGGTCAGCGTAGCATGCAAATAACCGCTCTATTTGGATCAATATTGGATGCAATTCAACAACGTTGCCTCTTTTCGCGGGAAAGGAAGCCGCGTTGCCGCCGTTCAATCAGCCTGGACGCCGCTGAACATTCGGTCGGCACGGACTCCTGTGGGCTGCCGCCAGGAAACGACCACAAAAGATTTGCAAGTGGACGAATACGAGATCGATTTCAGCTCGATTTCAGCACGTTCGATGCCAATCGCCTGATTCAATGCACAAAAAGCATCGGGATACTGGGAGAAAAATTTCCCTTATAGGCCTTTTATCTGTCTTATACTCCCAGATTAGTTTCCGGCCATCCAAGTCCAGAGCTAAAACGGCATCACTGGTGTCGGTGGCAGGGTCAGTGTAGTTTTCACCGGTGGCGAAATAGAGGCGATTACGCTTGGGGTCAATCGCTGGGGATTGCCATACCGGAGCGCCGGGTGGACCGAATTTGTCAAAGAAAAGCCAGTAGCTGCCGCGCGCGCTGGCTTTGTCCTCGATAGTGTAGAAGCGCCAGATCTCATCGCCGCTGGCGGCGTCAAGTGAGGCAGAAGGAACAGGGTATCCCCGCCCTCCCGGTACTCGCACCACCATCCCGGGCGCGGCCCGAGAACTTGCCTCTGTTCGCTTGGAAGGGCGCGCGGTAGCAGAGTCCGCGAGTTCACCGTTCAACCAGCAGGGAAGCCACTGAAAAAGAGATGGCATGGGTGCCTGCGTATAGCAGGACCGGAATGATCGAAATAGATCTACAATGAGAGCGATACGAGCGTGATGTCGAGACCATCAATGACGACAGGGCACCATCTTCGGGTATGAGACCGGGAGGGTGCGAGTCGATTTCTTGCCAATAGCCTCTTTATATTGCCTCTACTTAAGCTCAAACTTTCTAACCCGGTGATGAAATCATCACTTAACCAGTGTGGTGTTTAAAAAAATGCCAAAAAAACTCTATACATTGATGGCTGAGCAGTAACTTATGATGAAAAAAACCCTAACGGCTTGCACCATTTTACTGAGTTGTTATGCGGCGGGTGGCATTGTTGCGCCAGCCTTGGCCACAACTCAAACAACAGCCAAGGCAACAACATTGATCACCATTGCCGATGCGAAAACATCACCAGCAGTAGGCCTAGATTTGGGCAAACCCGGTGATTCGATTGGTGATCAATGGCTGTTTGACCAACCTTTGCTCGATGCGCAGCGCAAAAAAATCGGCAATAACAGCGGTGTTTGTATTCGTACAAAGGTGGGCAACAGCTCGCAGTGTCAATGGACGCTGACATTAGACACCGGCACCATTCAAGTTGCTGGGCGGGAGTTCGACCAAGGCAGCTCTGCCATTGCCATTGTTGGCGGCACAGGTGCCTATCAACACATCAGTGGCGAATTGGTAACGTTCAAAAATGCTGATGGCACTTACACTCAAACCTTGACCTATATCCTATCCTCAAACGCCCAAGGCGATGCCCTGTCGTTAGTCAGCAAAGTCCGTAAAAATGGCCATTATGCTTGTGTCGAATGTCATGGAAAAATCGGCAGTCCGCCAATCACCGACAAATATGCTAAACAATCCCCCATTCTGGCGGGTCAAAATTATCAGTATTTGGTGACCCAGCTCAATCATTTCAAATCTGGTAGCCGCACTACCGAAGAAATGGGTCAGTCGTTACAAGATTACAGCGCGGCTGAAATCAATCAAATTGCGTTTTATTTTTCGCAGCAAACCCAAACTACCGACCTGCCCTTTGATGCCTCGATAGACACCTTAAAACACAGTGTTGCCGACGATAAGTTATGGGTAGACATTGGCCGCGTATTGTATCAACAAGGGGATAAAAGCCGGGGAATTGTGGCTTGCCAGTCATGTCATGGCGAATCTGGCGCGGGAGACAGCTTACAGTCAACCCCCAAACTGGCGGCGCAACATGCCCGTTATGTGCGAATGACTTTACAGCATTATAAAACGGGTAAGCGCACAACAGACAACATGCTCGCCAACCCATTAAAAAACAGCATGCAAACTGTGGCTAGCAACCTCAGCGATGATGATATTAAGTATTTGGGGGCTTATATTCAATCGATGGTGATTGCGCCTTAAGTTACGCAGGCTCGCAACTTAAGGTTTAATCAGCTCAATATTCGACATCACCTGTGCCCACGGAAACAACAGCCCAAGATCGGCTTCACGATGAATATTTATGTTCGGATCGTCGCTAGAGGGCATCACACCTTGGTCTAACTCTTGATGACCATTGATGTTCCCGCGAGTTCACAGTTCAACCAGCAGGGAAGCCACTGAAAAAGAGATGGCATGGGTGCCTGCGTATAGCAGGACCGGAATGATCGAAATAGCTCTACAATGAGAGCGATACGAGCGTGATGTCGAGACCATCAATGACGACAGGGCACCATCTTCGGGTATGAGGATTAAGCAACATCCTTTCTGTAAATTCGGTTATCCCTTAATTGCCAGTTCTTCGTCAAAGGTGACATAGCGCTTGTCTGCCGTCTGCCAGTCTTCCGGAACGTGTCAACCTCATATGGACGCTTTGGTCAGAAGTTAGATTGCATTTGATACGTACCCCGCCGCACGTAGCGTGGGGAAGTTAACGGCGTCGATGATGCCCTCGGCGATGTCTTCGTCGCTGATCGGATTAATAGCGACCTCGCTGGGTGGCAGCTTCACGATTGGTCGGCCACCAACGAAGCGCTCCGGGTTCTGGGCATAGCGTGAATCCAGCGCGGCTTGCTTGGTCACCGCTACGTGTCGATACTCACCGGAGAGCACTTGCTCGGGCGTGTAGCCATTGAGTCCGCTGTGATGGTGCTGGGCGTTAGCCCAGTGGTAGTAGTCATTGCACCACCGCCTGGCATGCGCGGCGCTGCTGAACTTGCCCGGGTAGTCGGGCTGGTATTTCAAGGTCTTGAAGGCGCTTTCGCTGACCGGGTTGTCATTGCTGACTCGCGGTCGGCTGTGGCTACAGGTGATATCCAGCGCCCGCATCGCTCCCAAAAAGCCGTTGGCTGTCATGGGCGAACCCCGATCCTGGTGCAAGGTCAATTGCCCCGGTGCGATGCAATACCGAGCGCTGGCCTCATTCATCAACTGCTGTGCCAGGGCGCTGTTCTCCTTGAGCGAAACCATCCAGGCCACGGTGTATCGACTGAACAGATCGGTCAGCGCATAGAGCGACAGATACGCTCCCGGCGTTATTAAGGCCAGTTTGCTGATGTCCCAAGTCCACACCTGATGAGGGCTGGTGGCCTTGAGCCGAGGGATGGCATGGTGCTGCGCCGGCCGCTGGTTACGCCGCTCTCCGCTCTCGCCCTGCTGGCGCAGTAATCGGTGCATAGTGCTCACGGAGCACGGGGCCTCACCCTGCTCAAGCAGGCGCTCGTAAACCTCCGCCGGGGGCTGGTTGCAATGCGGTGGGCTGCGCAACGTGTCCAGCACCTGCTGGCGCTCTTGTTCGCTAAGCCCTCGCGGCTGGGGAGCATGCTGGCGGCAGCGCTTCACGCTATCACCACCCACCAAGCCGCTGCGGCGCTGATAGACAGTACTTCGATTGAGCCCCAGGACCCGACACGCGACACTGAGCGGGATATGCGCTGGACGTTGTTCGATCGCCAGCATCACAGCGTATTCCCACTGTTCGAACGATCGAGAATCGACAAGACTTTTTTTTGGATATCGAGGCAGTCATTGGCGAGATCCAGATCTTTGCTGAGCTTCGCTACCTGACGCTTGAGCTTGTCGATCTCACGCTGCTCGGCGGACGTCTTGGATGCTGGGCCGGGACTGGACTTGCTCAACCCAGCAACCCCGTTGTCGGCGTACTCGCGTCGCCACTGTGACAGCTGGTTGCTGTAGAGCTTCTCACGCCGAAGCAAAGCACCGAGCTCACCGTGCTTGCAGGCCTCCGCCTCTTGGAGAATGCGAAGCTTGTACTCCGGCTTGAACGCACGGCGAGTGCGCTTCTCCAGCGTGGACTCGGGTTCTACCTGCGTATCGGGCAGGGATGATGGTTCTTTGGGCACTGTCTGTAATCCTGTTTTCATAGCCCTGAAATCTATGTTATCCCATCAAGTGACTGTCTGGGATCAGGTTGACACACAGGGTATGGACGTCCGATCTGCCGGGGAGTGGGAT